>LNFM01000076.1_pt1 | contig 218332 bp, 233 predicted proteins | sample 596031 | NCBI WGS metagenome assembly LNFM01 (sample SAMN04254537, study PRJNA301005) | activated carbon metagenome | isolation source: dual media filters at the Ann Arbor, Michigan drinking water treatment plant | place: USA: Ann Arbor | reverse complement strand
GATCCGGTCCGGAACCGGCGTCGGACCCGGGATCTGCAGAAAATGACGCCCCGCCGTCCGTGTCGTGTTCGTGCTCATCAAATGTCCCCGGTGAGTGTCTCGTCGTGCATCCGTCCTTGCATATTTGAATTATGAATGCAAAATTCGTCAAGAAGAAAGCGCCCGCCTGTCGCGCCCCCACCAAAGCCGTTCGACTATTGCGCGGGGTGACAAAGACAGCGGCGGACGCCACTTGTGTGGAAGGACTTCAAACGCGGCCTCGCCGCTGGAATGACCGGCAATGACCAGCTTCGCGCGACCCTTCTGGGATAGAGCGAACCGGCCGACCGGCAGGGAGATGTGACAAATGCTGCTGAACACGATCGCCGAAGCGATCTGGGCCGAACACGTAAAATCGGTTCCCGAATTCGAGGGCCAAGGTCTCGACGCGGCTCCGGCTGCCGAGAGGGAGCGCATCGAGCGCTATGCCCACGCGGCCCTCAATGCCATCGCGGAGCCGACGCCGGAAATGCTGAGCCAGGGCAACCGCGCCCTGCAGGCCTGGGACGATTCGGAGCATTACCGCAGCCCGATCACCGGCATCTACCGGGCCATGCTCTCGGCCGAGCTCCCTCCCAAACCCCTGAAGGAACGCGAAGACGTCTTCGACGAGCTTTAAAACCAGCACGCCGGGGCGGCGCCTTCATTTAAGTGCGCCGCCTTCCTTGACACGCTTTCACGCGCCTCCTTATATCCGCGCCAGATGGCGGGGTAGCTCAGCTGGTTAGAGCAGCGGAATCATAATCCGCGTGTCGGGGGTTCGAGTCCCTCCCTCGCTACCATAAAATTCAATGACTTAGCTGAAATCTCAAGCTACGTTATTCGCGTCTAGCTACATCGCAGCTACAGCGCGATGGCCTGCTCCAGCCGGCTTAACCTCCGTCTTTAGTGGGTCTACCGCCCTTCATTGGCTCAGGCATTTCGGCATTTTCGGGCGGCTCCCGGAGTAGCTCGCTCACAGGCACCGCCAAAGCGTTCGCCAGCTTATCGAGTGTTCCGACGGTCACGCTCACTACAGCTCGCTCCACGCGCCCGACATACGCCCTATCAAGCCCAGCTCGAAACGCGAGATCGTCCTGCGACAACCCCGCATCAACGCGCAGCCGCCTCAAATTCCAAGCAACGATTCGCTTCGCCTCCATGAGACGACGCCAACATCTTGATGCCTTCTTTGCGACGGCCTATAAGTCCTCGGTTTATTGATCCATTCGGGGCAGCGATGTCAGATCAAGGTTCTTCAGCAGCGGCACGCCGTGCCGATTCATCGGTATATGGCGGAGTGATATTTGGGGTTATCACCTTTCTCATTGTCGCGATTTCTGGGATGCACCTAGCCCTCGGTGTGCCTCTAATCTTGGCAGGCATGTTCGGACCGGCCTACCTTGTTTACCGGGGCGCGCATGTCCCGGACGAGAAGCCTGCGCAGGTCTCGAATAGCGATCCAAGCTCCGCCCAAACCGCGGCGCCCGCTCCCCGCGCTTCCCGGCCAATTATTCGCCGACGCGCTTCATGGCAGACGATTAGCATCGGTCTCGTTCTGCTCGCAGCCCTGTTCCAGTACATCGACCGGGATTCCACAGAGAACACGGCGCGCAAGGCGATGCAGATGCAGCTCCGAGAAGTCTCAGACAAGGGCTGGGAAATCGACCGCGCATCCCTTCCCGTGTTCACGCTGCTTGAGGGTCGGAAGACTGTCGATTTCATTCTCAGCAATGGCGACCGGGTTCGCCGCTTCTCGATCATGATCGACGGCATGTGCTTTACGGGCTGCAGCGCTACGTGGAGCAAGCTGCAAGCCGTGGGGATGTGACGATGAAACACCTCATCGCTATAGGGCTTGCGCTACATGCCCTGCCTGTCGCCGCCACCGAAGTCCCGCTTGGCCACGCTGAGGCCGTGAACGCATTCATGACATACGCCATGCAGAAGCATGTCTGCGACGCCTCGCAGATTCCCGCAGATGATCAAATTCAAGACCTCATGACGGCCTTGGACAAGGTCGCCATTGCCAAAGGCATTGATACGAAAAAGGCTTGGGACGACGCTCAGAGTCGCCTTAAGAGCGATCCGGAAATCGCCAACATCATGACGATGACCCCGCTGTTGGCCGCTTCCTCTGCGAGCGACCGCAGGAAGCTGTTCAATTACTGCTTTCAGCTTCGCGGCATCATTCGGAGTGCGCTCGCACCATTTCGACCAGACCCGCTCAACAAAAAGGATTTTTGATAGACGACCGTATGCTATCCAAGCTTAGTGTCGTGGGTTCGAATCCACGCTCCCTACAGTATCGCGGAATGACCTCCGGGCCTAGCGCGCGTCCCATCTGCGTCGCAGTTCGATCAGGCGGAAATCAAAACCCAACGAAGCGTCCGCCTCTTCGATCCGATCGAACAATTTTTCGATTCCGTAAGGCCAAAGAGAAGCTGACTCAGGTAGTATTGCATATAGCAGCGCAAGCGCGTGGCTCGGATGTTGCTCTGTCAACCCTGCGTCAGAATCGCGAAGGTCTGGCAGCAGCAGATGGTCCCGCTGAATAGGGATGACTAGCGGGAGCATCGCGTCAACCAACTCGGGGAAGTGTGACGTGCTAGAAAACGCCAGCTCCGCGAATCTTGCGGAATTCGCCGCCGAACGCACAGCGTTTTGACGAGGCCAAAGCCGCACCAGTGCAACAAGCTCATCGGCCCAAGCTTCGACTTCTGCTCCCCAGTGCCGAGCCTGCCGCAGAATATTGGAGCGGAAGCTGTCGTCAACACGGAGAATCAACCTGCGCATTTCTTGGTCAGTGATGCAACGGTGACCAGCGTCATCAATACTGCCCCAGCCGGCCAGAATCATACCCGCAAGTATTTCCTCGTAGGCAGCGCCAGCAACAGAAACCTCTGTGGCAATGGCCAGAAGCCCTTCTTTGAGGAGCATATAGAGTTCGCGGTCAGGTGTTCTCGCAGACCAGAATAATCCCGCCCACGCTGCCCCCCTGTCATCGCCCTCTCTTGAAAGAACTGGCAAAAGTGTATTTACGGTCCAATCTGCGTCTACCCAGTAGAACCACTTTAGATTGTGAAAAAGGAGCACCAATGCATGACGGCGCAACTCGTCTGGGAGATTGATAACACGCTCAACGTGCCGCAACCAATCGGACGAAAACCCTCCACCCCGGTCTACACCTTTACTGCGTGGGTCATTGAATAGCGCCTCCACGATTTTGCCCGTTGGAGAATTGATTGCTTGCATGGTCCAGTCCGGTTTCGCCGCTACCCGACCAACCCCGGACGCACCTGCCTCTGGAGATGCGGACAACGTCGTGATCAAACGATCGAGTACGGCATCGAACAGCTCCACGCACGAGGCGTCCATGCCTTCGCTTGCAACATTAAACCAATCAGATGCTGGCCGAATGATTGACTCGATGTCCGCAACAGAAAGCCTACAAACGGTGCGCCCAATGAGCATTCTTCGTCTTGAAGTGTCAGCATTTCGGGTGGGTGAATGCAAAAATGTGCTCCAAGCCCACTCCGGAATCTGACCGCCCTTGGCATCCTTTCTTAGCGCAGCAAACGCACGTGTCGGACAGTCTGCAACTAATCCAGCGAATGGATCGTTTTCTGTAAGAAAATCATCCGTACGTCCGCCGAACGCGAGTGCTGTTCGGGTCACGTCAATCAGGGGCACGTCCTTCAGCACACGATGGTCTCTGTTTGTTTGGACGACCCCGCTTCTACCTTCTAATGAGTCAGCCGCTTTATCAGCATAGTGAGGCTTCCAATCCGGCAAGGACTGTTGAGCTTCCACGGCTTTGCTGGCGGCAACTGACGAAAGTTTTAATCCTGCTGCTTGCAGCCAACTCAAACGTTGCAAAGTCGACCAGGCACGCCGTCTCCTAAACTCTTTGTTGTTCTCCGCTCGCCAGCGCTTCGGCCCCTTGACTAGGCGAGTTTCGATCAAGCGCCTTTCGACCGGCTGCAGCCTTTTCCATCGCGTGGTAAGAACGAGAAGGAGATCTCGCTGATGATGGATGTCCCAGAAGGCGTCATCGGACAGAGAATTTATTAGTGAGCCGAATTCACTTCGCGAAACGATCTCATTGAACCCAGCCGCCCATATTCTCAACCTCGCGAATACGGCGTCATCATCGGTAAGCCATGACTGGAACTCTTGTTTCGCTGCCAGTCGATCCACTGTCACGAGTTGAGCAAAGACGGTGCTGAACTGGATCAGCGCAGCTGAAAGTCCGTGCCGACGCTGGTAGCCTTCCTGTCCCGGTTTCTTCTCCTCAACGATCGGGCTCAATCCGCCCAAACCAAATCCGCCTACTTCTTCTTCGAGTGACACCGCGAGCTCGAGATTGCGTCGAAGTGCTTTGGCGACTTCCGCGCAGTGGTCATCTGGCACCACGAGTTGTTCCGGTATGTCTGGATACCTAACTTTCATGCGCACGAGACGCCGATCTTCGGTTGCGTCCAATGCAGGTGGTATCGGTCCGCGCCTAAAATCTGACTCTGCGGTCAGGCGCGGTCGCAATATATTCTGCATTCGCCGGATCGTAGTTTTGTTCCAACCGTCCTTCTTCACCAATGCCAAAAACGAATACCAATCGCGATCGATCTCACCAGCCGAATCCTCCCAACCTTCGAAGAGAGCTTGCCACGCTTTCCTAATGTTCGCGGGGAAGTCGCGTCCGTGATGCTCCGCTTGATAAGAAATTACATTCCGTACGGACTCGTGAATTCTGTACTGGCCTGCGGCCCACCAAACAGCTGCGGGTTGATGGCAAATCTGACCTAGCCAAAGACAAAGTTGCTGGAGCCGCGGAACGAGTCGCGGGCTCTGACCAGCCCACTGTCCTCTAAAAGAAGAGAAGCTTTCATCGCCCGCCGAGCGATCCAGCCTATTCAATTCGAATGCATCCCAAGCGTCGACGGGGACATCTCGCTTTGAATAATAATCATCGGCCTCCACCCGCAGGGGCAAAGGATCTGAGTCTAGCCCATACAAATCAAATGGATCGACAAAAGGCCCCTTTTGCGTGAGAGAGCCTGAATGACCTGGTAAGCCGAACCGATGATAGCGATCAAATACACAAAGCCACTCTGCGGGAGGAGAAGTTACAGCGGACGCGAACCTCTTTGCGCCTTCAGTGGTAGACACGACATGCGCTACTTGACCACGCTCATGCGGCGATAGACTGCGGGGCCCGCGTTTCGCCTTTTCAACTATCTCTTCTATCCACTTGTCTGGATCAATAGCACGAGAAGACCAAGCTTCTAGCGTCCTCCAGAGCGCCGTATGGCCCACGTCAACTTGATAGGAAAGCGCATGAACTCCCCTGTGTCTCCAAGTCCCAGCGGCTTCTAGTCGATCATCGGCCTGAAACGCATATGCGTTGGGCGTTCCGCGGCTCGACCTGTGAAGAGCCTCTAGCAGATAATGTACGGGCGGGTCATCCGCTGCATATCCAACAAAGACTACAATGTATCGTTGGACTATTTCTCGAATGAAGGAAGTCGCCCACCCATCTGCAAGATATGCTCTTCCAAATTCTGCGCTTGAAAGAACAAATCCATCCCCATCCGCGCCCGAGTAATCAGCATTAGCTCGACCGTGTAGGTATATTACGCCGTTCATGTCCTGGGAACGAGATGGGTCAGGAAGGCTTGGCGGATGCCAAGTGCGATGTGCGCCCCCGCAATCCTCAAAAAGGCGATCGAAATTTGTCGTGACCAGCTGCAGCGCCCCTTCACGAGTGGTTGCAAGGTCAACCAACGTTCTGTGGGCGCTCAAATCGGCATCCAGTGCGGGCTTTAAGGCCGATGCCACCGCCGCCCTGATATCTTCGGATTGGAATTCCCGTTCGAGCAGCCCAAAAACGCGATCAGCCGATATTATGCCTTGCATTCCCAGGCGTTGGTCGATCTCGTATGCTTCTTTTATCAACCTCGATGCTGGGCTGCTGTCTTCTGCCCCAAGGCGGTTTATCACAGTGCGAGCTAACCCATAGAAGTCGGGCAGATTTGCTCTTGCTCTTGAAACGCCAGCACCACAAAAGAAGATCACCCGCCCTTGATCGCGTGCGAGCAAAAGTTCATGGGGAATGTCCGGGCCATCTTCCAGAAACTTCATTTCGTCAAGCCTGCGTTAAATATCTCAGGTGCTCAATAGGCTGGCGCTTCCTTAGATCGCAACCGTGAGCCCGTCGGTGTGCGATTACTAGAAACGTAGGTTTTTGAGAGGACGTTTTAGTTCAGCCGACCTTCGGACCGGAACACCTGAGTTTTACTCCTCGCCCTGCCGAAGATATCGGATGACCATTTCGCCTGACTGTCGGACATGTGTTTCGATAAGTACGGCAAGTTTCTCAGTTTCTCCTGCCTCACAAAGATCGATAATTGCGACGTGCTCTTTCTGCGTGCTCGGGGGAAATTCAACGCTTTGCCAGGCGAGGCGCCAGTAACGATTTAGGTTGCTACGTGCCTTGTTAATCTCCGCGAGAAAAAACGGACGATCAGCAGGACCGTAAATCGTGTTGTGAAACTGCGTTGCAAGCCGCAAACGCTCCGACAAGTTGTGGGCATAGTCGATCCTACGGATGATCTCACGACCCTTGCTTATGTCTCGTGTGCTGAGATTGGGGACGGACCATTTCACCATCTGCGGTTCAAGGATGCAGCGGTACTCCGTCAGTTCGTTCGCGACTTTGCTAGAGAGCCCGGCGACAAAAACGCCGCGATTATGGTGCAACACCGCCCATCCCTCGGCTACGAGTAGTTTTAAAGCCTCGCGAACGGGAGTGTGGCTGACACTGAATCGGGCTGCGATCTCGTCCTGCTTGAGGGGCGCTCCCGCATGTAGTTCGCCTAGACTGATCTCCTCGCGAAGCGTGTTTGCGATCACCTCGGTGCTTGCCAATGGTGCCGCAACTCGGCCTGCTACATTCATCACTTCACCCTTATTGACATATTATATATAATATGTGGTCATTGGCTTCCGCGAGCGCAATCGTGCGCCCGCAAGCATTGTATATCATATGCAATGGGGCGTTTCGCACGTCCAGAGAGTGGAGGGGTGATGAACACGTTTAAGCTCGCGACGGCTGCGATGGCCGCCATTATTCTCTCACCGCTGCCGACTTCAGCGTTTGAGCCAACCAATGTGCAGTGTGTTGCTCCTGCTGACCCGGGCGGCGGTCTTGACTTCGCCTGTCGTACGATCGGCCGCATCCTTTCCGAACTCGACCTCGTGAAGGGCACGGTCCAAACGCTGAACATGCCGGGCGGCACAGGTGCCGTCGCGTTCGGCTACCTAAAAAGCAAGAAAGCCGGCGATCCGAACACAATGGTCACCGGAAGCACCATTCACGTCACGCAGATCGCCCAAGGAAAGTATCCCGGTAAGTACGACGACGTGCGGTGGACGGCAATGATCGGCGCGGATGTCGGGGCTATTTCGGTTTCCAAGAACTCAACACTCCAGACGTTGGCCGATCTCGCAAAGGTCATCAAAGAAACCCCCGGCTCGCTCGCTGTCGCTGGCGGCAGCGCGATAGGCGGCTGGGATCACATTCGGTTCCTGATGTTCGCTCGTGCCGCGGGCCTCTCGGCCGAAGAGATGAAGAAGATCAAGTGGGTCCAGTTCGATGCGGGCGGGCCTGCCGTAACGCAGATGATGGGTGGCCATATCGACGTGCTTCTTGTCGATCTATCCGAGCTGGTCGGCTTTATTCAGTCTGGTGACGTTCGCATTCTGTCGGTACTGAGTGAAAACCCTCTCCCCGACCCGTGGGATAAACTCCCGACCGCGCGTCAGCAGGGCTTTGAGGCTGTCGGCTACAATTGGCGTGGCTTCTATCTCGGCAATGAAGTTAGCGACGACGACTACAAGGCTTGGGTCGATATTTTCGACAAGGTCTACAAGTCGCCGAATTGGCAGAAGGCTGCCAAGGACTATGGTTTGATGCCGCTGTGGAAGGGCGGAGCTGAATTCGAAGCCTCGATCAAGGCTGCGGTCGAGGAAACCCGTGATCTGTCCAAGGCGATCGGCGTAATCCAATGACCGATCGTCTGCTGGGGCTGTTCGTATGCCTCATGGCCATCGCATATGGCTGGGTTGGATACGGATACACGGCGGGGTTCACAGACCCCGTCGGCCCCAGCTTCATGCCGATGCTGATCTCCGTGCCAATGTTCTTTTTTAGTTTTTACCTGGTTGTCAGGCCTGAGCCGAACCCAGCTTGGGCGAGCGGCGGTGTGTTGCTCCGGCAAGCATTCAGCGTGGGAGCTCTGATCGCTTACGCGATTGCTCTCTCACCTGTTGGGTTCCTCATATCTACCGCGATCGTGTTGATAGCTGGAGGTCTCATATCCGGGGCCACGCCTAAGAAGTCGCTATTGCTCGGCCTGATCGGAAGCCCTGTCATGTATGTACTTTTTAACTACCTTCTCGCGCTTCCATTGCCCAAAGGCATTTTTAGCTTCTGAACTGGAAACCGTATGGATACGCTATCAGCCCTCGCTCTTGGGTTCGAGGTCGCTCTCAGGCCGGAGAACCTACTGATCGCCCTCATAGGTTCTTTCCTTGGGACCGTTATCGGTGCCCTTCCAGGTATCGGGCCAGTGAATGGGATTGCAATTATGATCCCGGTCTGCTTCGCGTTGGGGCTGGACCCGGTTAGCTCCCTTATCATGCTATGCAGCATCTACTACGGCTGTATGTACGGTGGACGCATCGCTAGTATCACGCTTGGTATTCCCGGGGATGAGGCTGCTGTCATGGCGACGCTTGACGGCTTCCCGATGGCACAGAAGGGAAAGGCGACGGTAGCTCTGATTATTTCCGGTGTTGGGTCTTTTTTTGGCGGTACGGTCGCAACAATCGGACTAACTCTTTTCGCGCCTGCGCTCGCAAGCCTTGCTATTTACTTCGGTCCGTCCGAATACGTCGCGCTCTTCATCATGGCGTTCCTGACTGTGGGTGGCGTCGCAACAAAACACCCAACCAAAACGCTTCTTGCAGTTACTTTTGGTCTCGCTCTCTCAACCATCGGTGCAGACTCGCAGAGCGGTATCCCACGTTACACGTTCGACATCCTGAAGCTGTACGACGGTATCAACTACATCGTCGTAATTGTCGGCGCTTACGCAATTGGCGAGTACCTCTCCTTCTTGGAAGAGAAGGACCCAGGTGCGGTTGTCCGACCCAAAATGGAACCGCTCAAGTCATCCTATCGAAATGCATGGAACGACCTTCAACGCTGCTGGGGCGCCATCCTTAGGTCAAGCGGAATTGGCTTCATCATTGGCATTCTACCCGGAGCGGGGCCGACCCTCGCTTCATATCTCGGGTATGTCACAGAGAAGAAAATCAGCGACAAGGATGGAACGTTCGGCACCGGTGATCCGCGCGGTGTTGCAGCTCCCGAAACCGCCGATAATGCCGCAGCGGGCGGGGCGATGGTTCCGATGTTAACGCTCGGCATACCCGGCAGTGGTGGCACGGCGATCATGCTGGCGATGCTCATGTCGCTCAATATCACACCTGGCCCGCTTCTGTTTGAGCGCCAGCCGGAGATTGTATGGGGGCTAATCGCTGCGCTGTACATCTCCAATGTGATGCTGGTTGTAATGAACATTCCGCTTGTTGGCTTCTTCGTGAAGATGCTTCAGGTGCCACCGTCGCTATTGATGCCGGTCGTGATGGTGTTCGCAATTGTTGGTGTTTACTCAATCAACAATGTCGAGATCGACATCTTTCTGATGATCGCCTTCGGAGTTGTCGGGCACATCCTACGCAAGGCAAAGGTTCCGATCATCCCCATCATCCTCGGTTTGTTGCTCGGCGACGAACTCGAAAATGCTCTGCGGCGTGCGATCGCTGCGAGTGGTGGCGACTGGACGGTACTCTTCGACAAGCCGATTGCTGTCGGCATCTACGCCTTCACGCTGGTGGCCATCTTGGCGTCGATCTGGCTGCAGCGACGCGGTAAGCGGATGGAGGGGGCGACCTGATGAAAACGCTTTTGCCGTCGCTCGATCAGTACGAGACCCCGAGGCTTCTTCTGGAGAAGTCGTGCCTGATTTCCAACGTCAGGCGTCTGCAGAAGCGACTGTCAGAAATGGGTAAAGAGGTTTCGTTTCGTCCGCACATGAAGACGGCCAAGTGCATTGACGTTGCAGAAGCCGTGTTCGGCGAAGCACGCCCTCCGATCACTGTTTCAACATTGAAGGAGGCCGAGTACTTCTTCGATCATGGCTTTAACGACATTATTTATGCGGTCGGAATTGCACCTAAGAAACTGAGCCGCGTGATCGAGCTCAGGCGCCGCGGAGCCGAGCTGAAGGTCCTCGTCGACAATATCGATAGCGCAATGACGGTTTCACAGGCGGCGGCGGAGATGGCTGTGTCAGTTCCTGCGTTGATCGAAGTCGATACCGACGGACACCGTGCCGGGGTTGCGCCTTCCGATGGCGAGAGTTTGCGCGGCATCGCGGCCATCCTCGACGCGAGAGGCAGTCTTGCGGGTGTGTTGACCCATGCCGGACATTCCTACAACTGCACGGACATGGAGTGCGCCGCTGCGATCGCCAACGATGAGCGCGACGGCGCGGCGCTCGCAGCGGCTACGCTTCGTCAGTCCGGATACGCCGTACCGATCGTCAGCGTTGGATCGACTCCCACCGCTCATGCTGCGCGCTCCTATGACGGCATCACTGAAGTGCGAGCGGGTGTCTTCATGTTCTTCGATCTCGTCATGGCGGGTATCGGGGCCTGCGCGATCGAAGACATCGGCCTGTCAGTCCTCGCGACAGTCATCGGTCATCAGAAATCCCGAGGCTGGATCATCGTGGACGCCGGATGGATGGCGATGTCGCGCGATCGTGGAACGCAGAAACAACGCATCGATCAGGTCTACGGTCTTGTATGCGGTGTCGATGGAGCGATGTATCCCGATCTTCTGATGGTCGAGGCCAATCAAGAGCACGGCATCCTGGCGCTGCGCGCGAACAGCACGGCGAGCCTTCCTGATCTTCCGATCGGATCACTGGTTCGCATTCTTCCCAACCATGCCTGCGCGACGGCGGCGCAGCATGAGGACTATCTGGTTCTCGAGCAGGGAACGCCCTCGGCGGTCTGGAAACGCTTTTCAGGATGGTAAGAGAATGACGTCACTCACATTGCGTAAGATTTTCACGGACTCCGCGCCTGCGCCATTCGGTCATTATGCTCAGGCCATCGGTGCAGGTGGCCTTATCTTTGTGTCCGGACAGCTTGCGCCAACAGCGGACGGGCGGCACCTCGCCGACCAGCCCTTCGAGGTTCAGGCCCGGCAGGCCATGCAGAACCTCGTCGGGATCGTAGAAGCCGGCGGCAGCTCGCGCTCCAAGATCGTGAAAGTCACTGCCTACATTGTCGGCGTCGAACATTGGCCGGTGTTCGACGCAGTTTACGCCTCCGTGCTTGGCGAATGGACTCCCGCACGCTCCGTGGTGCCCGTTCCCGAGCTTCACCATGGTTATCTGATCGAAATCGACGCGATCGCGGCCGTCTAATCCTTCTTGTCATTCGGATCACCTCGACATGCTGTCTACGAAGCCCAAACTGCTGTCCTTCGATGTTTTTGGAACCCTGATCGATGTCAGGAGCAGCACCTACCCGGCATTTTCCTCGATCCTCAAGGACTGCGGTGCCGACCACGTCGAGCTCAAGGCCTTCTGGGAGTTCTGGGAGCACTGCAACATCAAGCAGTACTGGGAGCCCTACAAGAGCTATCGAGAGATCTGCGAAAATTCGCTGGAACAAGCTTTTGTTCATTACAATGTCGAAGGTGATACGAGGCTGATCAGCCGCTACTTCGAGGCTTTCCCTAACTTGCGCTTGTATCCCGATGTCACGCCGGTCCTGGAATCGTTCGCCGCCGAGTACAGGTTGGCAGTCGTTTCCAACATTGACGATGATCTCTTTGCCGAGACACCGCTCAACCGTGATTTCGATCTTGTCTGCACGGCAGAGCGGGCGCGCGGCTATAAGGCGGATGGTACGTTGTTCCGGTACCTCATCGAAAATGCAAACTGTGCGCTCGATGAGATCCTCCATTCCGGGCAGTCGCAATTCACGGACATGGTGGGAGGTAAGCCTCTAGGGCTGACCATAGCCTGGATAAACCGGCGAGGAGTGGAATTACATCCAGAGGTTCCGCGACCGGACTATCAGTTTGCGGACCTCACGCAGTTGGCTCAACTTGTCAGCTCTGAATCATCATCGCGAAGGGAATGACATCGACACCTTCGATACCGGTTTGGTGCATCGCACGATCGTCACTCTCGGACATTAAGCCCCTTCCTACAAACGTACGTTTTTGGGATGAACTGCCGACCACCCCCAATTATTCGTCAGTAACCTACAAAATAGTCCAAGAACCTGTTCCCTAAAACAAAGATCCTTTTATTAGCTTAGCCCACATTTCCGGGACGGTAGGCGCCAGCCACTTCTCGAAGCTTGGCGGCAACATATCGCTATTCGCGCTTGTCTCAAATTATCGGTTTGATTTGGTGCCGATCGAAGAACGATCCATATACCGCGGAGAGCTTGGCCTCCCAACCATATTTTCTAAGAAGCGCTCTCAAAACCTCTTGCTTCCAAGGCGGTGTCCGGCCGTCTATCCAGATCTCCTCGATGCTCAATGTATCGAACGGGATGGAGATGTTCTCACCGGCATCCGACTGCGTAACAGGGCGCATGTGGGTGTCGAATAGGACGAAAAATTGGTCCTTCTGACACTCCTCATATGGTCGGTTGTTTCGCGTTATACCTTTCAATACAAAACGATACTCGCTTTCGTAGCTGTAGGCACGGTCTTTTAGAAAGAGAGCTTTCTGAAAGTCAAATACGCGGTTCTTAGCAAACTCTGTGAAAGCCTCTTTAAAGGCGGCAGGGTTTCCAACTTCCGCGTCCAGTTCCCTGTAAGAAGTCTTATAGCGAGACTTTAGGTGATCCAAGATCTCATCAAATTCTACGTACTCGCATGATCTCGATTCCACGGGATAGAAAAGAACACGACCATCATCCGGTGGCGCGTTATGACCGAGAGCAAACGAATGTTCCTTCCAGTATGCATCGAACATAGCTTCGAGAACGCTCTTTCGTACCCCGATCTGGATTCCACCAGCATCACGTGAATAGAGCTCCCACATCGCAATGCTGTCTCGGCTCATGGTCCATGACGAGATGAAGTAATGCTGCTTGGATAGCTGATGCCGCGAGATCGCCTCGGCCATCGCCCGCTCGGTGTAGGGATGACAGGAGGGGTCATCGAGAATTGATAGGAAAACCCCCACTAGTTCGCTGCAGTCTGAGAAGCGTGTTGCGCAGGATACACGGAGCGTCCCCGTGTTCGCCGAGGCAACCAATTCGAAGAAATCAATGATCCTGTAAAGGATTGGGTCGTCCAGAGTCGTCATGTCCGGCCCCTTTTTGGCATTGATGATCCGCCAAACTGCGACATTAAGAATTCTACCGCGTCGTATGTATTTACATCTGGCGTCACTTGCGCCATTCGGATGCGCTATCGTGATCCTCTATATCTTGCTTATCCTCGACTGAAACTGCGGCAATCAACGCATCATATGTCGACTGACAATCGATACTAAGCTCGGCATATGCATCGAAGGTGTTCAGCGTTTTAGCCCAATATTTGGAAGCTAGAAGCAGATAGTGGAGATCGGGCTCTGCGGCGGAGCTTATGGGACGTCTGTGATAGCGATGGAGTGGATTGGTGCATTTAATGAGATTGTATCGGCCTACGTGATGCCACATTGAATGGGCGCATGCGCTGAATGGAGTGTAGACGAAGTTGTAGAAATCAATGCAGCCAGCTTCACCCGCCATTTGACGAACTGATAGGCTCGCCCACTTGCCGAGATCTACATCCTGAAGAAAGCAGGCGCGCTGCGTCTCAATCCAGTGCTCACTTGCTTCGATCGTGGCAGCTTCTGCAGATGTAGGTGTCCTGTCTCCGATCTCAGCACGCCGATGTTCAAGCTCCAGCTTAGCCTGACCGAGACCAAAAGAGATGAACTTGAGGCAGCGCGCTGCTGGATCAAGTAGCAGCCAAGCGATGTTGATGTAAACGTCAGCCATAGCTCTAAGAAGAATCGGAGAGCTATGCCCGTTCCACATTGACGGTGCGCCTGCGATCTCTTTGGCAAGCGTTGCCTGACGTGCAAGCATGCTGCCGATCACTTCGTGAATATGAATATCTGAAAAGTCGGGCGGCCAAGCTTTCAACCGGCCAGCAAGTTCTTGGTCGACCCCCTCGCAGTAGCTGGCGATCAACCCCTCGAGGTCAATTTCGCGCTCAGGAGCGCCCATCAGCGACCTCACAAGGTTCAAGTTGCAAACCTCTATTCCAGAACGCTGCGGGCCACGTTGATCCCGAAGCCATCAAACCCTCATCTCCGAAGAACGAATTCAGCGTGGCACGGATCGATGACGCAATTTTCTGAGATAGCTCGGTATCCGGATAATCTTGGATCTTGGGAAATTGAGCTAATGCGAGACCGGATGCGATTTTCAGCCGTTCTGCATCGAACGCAAGCCAAACGGCTGTTGCTTGAGTCATGATTGCCGCCTGCGACGAGCGATCAAACAGCCCGGCAACGGTCGCTTTTACAAGATCAAGGTCGTCGCGCGAAAACACGAGATCAGAGAGTCTGAAGATCGCATTCAACGGATGAGAAGGATACCATGCAGCGAGTGGACGCAAGGCAGCACGGAGATCGGCCGCATATGCGGCGCCCTTTGTCTCTGCGAGGATTAGCAACTCATCGCGCGGAATGGCGCCAAACTTACCTGCTGCTGCCCAGATAATGTCGGCTCGGTCAGTTTGGCTTGCTCGGACATCGCGGGTAAATGCGGTGATGATCTCCACACCCCGGTGCGGGCCAAACTGCTGTTCAACAAGCGCGATCCATAGCAGCTCGGGAATCATTGTGTTGATCCAGGACACTTCGTGTAGTGGACCGAATGCGTCGTTAAACGGCGTAATAAGCTTGGATTTTATACGTCTATGATCGGCAAGGATCGGTCTCCGGCGCCTCATTACATGTTCCATCCTCGGCCATAAAAATCTGGTAGTCCGCTCGCCGCGTCACCCTTATTGAATTTCCAACTCACTCTAGAGGAAAAGATCTCACCATCGGCAATGCGAATCATAATGAGCTGGCGGAACCAGGCATTCGCCTGGCGCAGGAAGGGAGGCGCCATGAACGACGACTTTGATAACGTGGAAGAGCGCCCGGAGACCCCCGCTACAAAAGAACTCATCGAAGCTGATGTACAGGACTGGAAAGACCGTCTTCATGATCTTTTTCAAAAGGTCAGCACTTGGGCGGTAGCAAACGGTTGGCGGGTGGACGCCAGCGGGACCGTCGGGATGCACGAAGAGCTCATGCAGAAATTCCATGTGCCGGCGACGCAACAGCCTACACTCCGCTTGGACGGTGACGAAGGCTACGCTCTTTTCAAGCCAAAGGGCCTTTGGGTGATCGGCGCGAATGGACGTATCGACCTGTACACGTCGAAAGGCGCGTTCATCATCGTCGACTTAGCCGAACGTGGCGACGCTCCTCGATGGACAATTTTCAGAGCTACTCAAAAGCGCGACGGCGACCTCTTTACACCCGATATGATCCCGGGCCTGGCCTGACATGCAGCGGCTTCCCGAGATCAAAGCGACCTACGATTGGTTCTTCGCACATTACGGGGCCGAGACAACGGAACGGGCGAGAAAGAATGACATTGCTGGCATCGATCAAATGGACGTGAAGCGAGACATTCTCGAGCGCGGCATCTTCGTTCTGATGTTCGGTCAATTTGAGAAGGCTGTAACGTCCGCGTTCGAAGACGCCTTGAACACACGCGCCACGAACCCCGATTGGAGGCGCCGACGCGGCTGGGACACTTCGTCCCTTAGGGGCAAGAAGGTGCCTTTTGAGACAAAGCTCGCAATGGTTTTGGATAGTCGGTCACCATCATTTGCTCAGATCACACGAACTTATGCAGTACGCAACCACTGCGCTCACGGTGGAACGACAAACGCAGTCGGTTCGATCGACGCGCTCGAGGCTGATCTCTACCGCTGGCTTGGAGAGTTGCGGAGGTGATAGTTGGTGACTGATGCGGTTCCTCGACACTGAGATTAGGACACGCAGCGAATGCCCGCTTTGGGCCAGAAGCAGAATTCGCCTTGAGGCTTTTCTATCCTGACACTACATTTTTGTGAATGCTTATAGGCTACGCTCGCGTCTCGACCGCAGATCAGAATCCCGAACTCCAAATCGCTGCTCTTGAGAAGGTCGGCTGCGAACGCATCTTTGTAGAGACAGCATCCGGCGCTGTGGCAGAGCGCCCCGAACTTCTTGCCGCTCTTTGTTACGCTCGCCCCGGCGACACCCTGATAGTCTGGAAGCTCGACCGGCTGGCTCGGTCTTTGAAGCAGCTCATCGAAACTGTTCATACACTTCGTGGAAATGGGGTCGCTTTCACATCGCTGACAGAAGCTATCGACACAAGCACTGCTTCCGGCGAGCTGTTCTTCCATATCTTCGGTGCTTTGGCGGAATTCGAACGCGCTCTGATACGGGAGCGGACAAAAGCCGGCCTTAAAGCGGCGCTTGCTCGTGGCCGCAAAGGTGGTCGCCCAAAATCGATGAACGAGACCGAACTCACCGCCGTCCGTCAGTTGCTCAAGAACCCGGAAATCTCAGTCCGGGAAATCGCGTCGATGATGAATGTGAGTACATCGACGCTGTACCGTCATGTCCCAGGTGCACGTGCCAGCGTGAGCTAGTTGCGCCTCTTGGCGTCCATCGGCCTTACAATGTCGAGCCAACGTTTGCCGTTTGCGGTGTCGGATGCTTCGGCCTCGGCAAGCGTCAGCAAATAAGAAAGCGTCGAAAGTCCCGCACCGTCTGCTTCCTCGCGCAATGCCGCCAGATGCTGAGCTAGTCTCGCGGCCAAAACTTCCGGATCTTCTGTCATCTTGAGTTTCTCTGGTTCGGTGTGGCTCCAGCACTGGTGGCTGCGATGGCTTCTTCGGCAGAACCGACCACCGCAATCATAGCTCCAAGGACATGCCTAACCAACGCATCGGCAAGCGGTTCGAAGAGTTCGGCCGGCGGCATGGAGCGCTTTACGAGCATACGCAGCCTTTGGCAGACTAAAACGAGATCATGATCCACTATCCCAAACGACTACAGGTCTTGGCGGCAAGCCTTTCGGCGCTGGCTGGCTATGTCGACGCGCTCGGCTTCCTGAAGCTCGGGGGCTTCTTCGTTTCGTTCATGAGCGGAAATTCGACCAGGATGTCGGTCGGTATCGTGGAGAAGACGTCTGACGCAGCGATCGCCGGGTCTCTGATCGCGCTGTTCGTGGTCGGTGTCATGTCCGGATCGCTGGTGGGGCACAAGGCAGGGCAGCGTCGCCGCCCCGCAGTCCTTGCGGCAGTCGCTCTGTTGCTGACGGTCGCTGCGGTGTCGGAGCACTTGGCCCTTGGTGCGCTTGCGGTCGCAGCCCTCGCACTTGCGATGGGAGCAGAGAACGCCGTGTTCGATCGCGATGGCGAGGTCAGCATCGGACTGACGTATATGACCGGCACGCTCGTGAAGTTTGGCCAGCGCCTCGCGCATTCCGTTATGGGAGGTGACCGATGGGCTTGGCTGCCCTACCTGGTCCTCTGGGCGGGGCTGGCACTCGGCGCGTCGGCGGGGGCCTATGTCTACAACACTCTGGGGTTCGAAACCGGGATTTCGATTGCGGCGTTCGTCTCCATTGTGTTCGCCGTTTTAGCAATCTGGCTGTGAAGGTTGTTGGGAGGCAGGGTTGCGGCCCAGCCCGACAGGCTCCGCGGTATAACTCGGCAGCTCAACAGACTCCGAAGCTACGCGGATGGCGATCGACTGGATGTCTGTGTGGTTTTTGCGCCGGCCGCTGCTATGGCTTCTTCAGCAGAACCGAACACCGCGATCACAGCTCCGACGATCATGGCGTTGAACGGTTGGCCGAAGCTCTCAACCTCAAGGCCGTTCTCGTCGCGGGCAACACCCGCCGCGTCGGCCATGTGCGAAATGCGGTCTGTCAGCGGGCGAAGATCGTGCGCATAGCCGTAAATCGCCAAACCTCGTTCGACCGCAACTCCTATTTCGAGCGCCGTGCCGTCATCGCAATGCGGTCCCCGAAACCCTGACAGGTCGGCAACCACGGCGTCCGCGCTGCGCAGCATACCAAGGCAGAATTGGAAAATGATGTTGCAGGCCTGAATGCCGCCTGTTGGCAGCGTCAGATCACCGTCCAGCGGAAACAGTCCATCGCATCCGTAAAATGCGCAAATGGCCTTTAGCCTGTCGCCCTCGGCCCTCGCGTCGGGTCGAAAAACTGTGGGTCCAGCAAGATAGATTCTGGGTGGCATCCCGGCATGAACGGCATCGGTCATGAGACTTCAAGAGGATTAGCCTATTCTCTGGGACAGGCGCTGGGGGCATACGCAAGCCAATTGTTGAGCATAGCCGGTATGCAATCGCCAATTTTTTTTGCAAAACAGATATTCTAGAACACCTGTTTCAGTATAGGCCCGATTTGGCATATCAGTTGCAGACCTTGGGACATCGTTAATCAACCCGGAAGATCTGCAATGCCCTCAAATCTGGTACGCAAGCTCGGCTTTGCGGCGACTATTTCGGTCGCCGTCCTCCCCTTTTCGGCCCAGGCCGAGAAGATTTCGATGGGTCTCGTTGTCGAAACGCTCGGCAACCCGTACTTCGCCTGCGTCACGAATGCGGCGAAGGACGAGGCCGCAGCACTCGGCACGGTCGATCTGACGGTGGTCGGCGCCTCGCTCGGCACCGATCTCGTGGGCATGACCCGCATGATCGAGGACATGATCCAGCGCAAGGTCGACGTCCTCGCCTTCAACGCGCTCGATCCTAACGCGATGATGTCGACTGCCAAGAAAGCAAAGGACGCGGGCATGAAGGTTCTGACCTTCTCCGACGACACCGCAGAGCCGGTGGCGGACCACTTCGTCGGCGGCTTCCCGCAAGAAGGCGCCAAGCAGGCCGCGAAGTATGTCGCGCGCAAAATCGGCGGTGCCGGCAAGGTTGCGATCCTCGAGGGCGTTCCCGGCAACATGTCGAGCATCCTGCGCCGTCGTGGCGTCGAGGAAGGGCTGAAGGAATTTGCCGACATCCAGGTCGTCGGCGTCTGGGCCGCGAACTGGGACCGCGCACAGGGCTTTCAGAAGGCACAAGATATTCTTACCGCCAATCCAGACCTTAAGGCCATTGTCGCAGTCAACGACGAGATGGCACTCGGGGCGCTGGAAGCGATCCGCGCGAGGGGTAAGGAAGGCCAGATCGTCGTCTCGGGTTTCAACGGTGTCGAGCAAGCGGTGAAAGCCGTCTATGCCGGCGATCTCGCCGCCACCGTCATGGTATTCTGCCAAGAGGAAGGCAAGGAGCTCGTTCGCACGGCCGTAGCCAGCATGGGCAGCGGCGACAAGGCGGCCTACCACATCGACACCGGGACGGTGACGCTCGACACGACGACGCTCCGCGCCGTTGGCAGCATGCTCGGTGCCCCGGCTCCGGCGGCCAAGTAACGTAATGACAATGTCCGCCCATGCCTCGCTGGCGCCCCTTCCCGGCGCCGGCGAGGAGACCGATCTGCCCGCGCCCATCCTGTCGCTTCGGGCGATCCGGAAAACCTATTCTGGCGTCTTAGCCGTGGACGGTGTCGACTTCGCCGTTCGAGCGGGCGAGACGCACGTTCTCCTCGGCGAGAACGGCGCTGGCAAATCCACTATCATCAAGCTGATCGCCGGAGCGATCGACAAGGACAGCGGCACCGCGCTGTTCGACGGCCACCACCTCGACGGCCGCAGCCCCCAGCAGCGGCGCGAGGACGGCCTGTCGGTCATCTATCAAGAGCTCAGCCTCGTTCCCGGCTTGAGCGTCGCAGCCAACATCTATCTCGGCCGACCCTTCAAAAGCCGGGGTCTTCGCGCCGTGTTCGGCCTCGAACCGCGCGCCGAAATGAACTCCGCCTGCCGCAGGCTGTTCGGCGATATCGGCATCGACATCGACCCGCAGACCAAAGTCGAGCGCCTGTCCATCGCTGAACGCCAGTTGGTCGAGGTAGCGCGGGCCATGGCTTTCGAGTCGAAGCTCGTCCTGATGGACGAGCCGACGACCGCACTCGGCCCGAAGGAAAAGGAAACGCTTTTTCGTATCGTCGCCGACCTCAAACGGCGCAATGTCGCTATCGTCTTCATCTCGCACATCCTTGAAGACTGCCTCGCACTCGGCGACCGCATAACCGTTCTGCGCGACGGGCGTCTGGTGAAGGTGTTCGCTCGGGGCGAGGCCGACGAGGACACGCTCATCGCTGCCATGACCGGCCGCAAGCGTGACATCGCGGTCCTACGCCAGAGCGCGGGCCGGCCCGAGGAAACCGTCGCCGAATTTCGCAACGTCACTGTGCCCGGCCGCATCGAGGACATCAGCTTCGATCTGCGCCGAGGCGAGATCCTCGGTTTTGCCGGTCTTGTCGGCGCCGGTCGCACCGAGGTGATGGAAACCCTGTTCGGCGCCGGGCCGAAACCCACTTCGGGATCGATCACCCTGTTCGGCGATCCTCTTGCCTCTGTCACGCCATCGAAGGCCTTGGCACGCGGCCTGTTCCTCCTCACCGAGGACCGCAAGAAGCTGGGCATCATCCCGCAGCGCGCGATTTCGCAGAACATGGCTCTGTCCGGACTCAATCTGCGCGGCTCGAACCTTCGCCGCCGTTTGATGAAACTGGGCCTTGTTGGAAATTCCGGCTTACGCGCATTCGCACGCGAGGCGATCGCAAAGCGTGGGGTCAAGGCGTCGTCCGACCGCCAGCTCATCGCCCATCTCAGCGGCGGCAACCAGCAGAAGGTCCTGCTTACGCGCGCCATGGCGGCCGAAGCGCGCCTCATCATTCTGGACGAACCAACCAAAGGCATCGATGTCGGAGCGCGGGAGGACATCTATGTCGCGCTGCGCGAACTCGCGGATTCCGGCGTGTCGATCATCGTCGTGTCGTCCGAAATTTCCGAAGTCCTCGCCCTCGCCGACCGCATCGTCGTCATGGCGCACGGGAAGATCGCCGGCATCCTGGACCGCACGGAGGCGACACCCGAAAAAATCTTGAACCTCGCTTTCGAACGCGAAATCCATCGGAGCCATTCATGACCAACCATGTTGCCTACCTCCCGAAGCCTCACTTGACGCGGCGGCTGGTCGACCTGGCCGGCCAGAGTGGACTTGTCCTGACACTCGTCGCGATCATCGTCGGCTTTTCCTTCCTCGCGCCGAATTTCATGACCGTCTCGAACATTATGAATGTGCTGCTTCAGGCCTCCAACATCGGCATCATGGCGGCCGGCCTGACGCTCGTCGTGATCTGCGGCGAGATCGACCTGTCGGTCGCCTCGCTGCAATCGCTCGGCGCCGTCATCGTGGCGATCCTGGTCATCAATGTCGGCATCCCGATCCCGTTGGCCATCATTGCGGCGATTGTCGCCGGCGCGATCGCCGGTCTGATCAGCGGAACGATCGTCGGCAAGTTCGCGGTCCCGGCCTTTATCATCACGCTCGCGATGGACAGCTTCGGACGCGGCATCGCGCTCATCATGACGAACCAGAATTCGGTCTTCGGCTTCCCGCAATCGTTCAGCATTTTCGGACAGGGCTATCTCGGACCGGTTCCGGTCGCCGCAATCATCGCCGCGGTCGTGTTCCTCATCCTGCACGTGGTGCTGTCTCGCACCGTTCTCGGCACCAACATCTATGCCGTCGGCGGTAATCGCGAGGCTGCGCGCCTCGCAGGCATCAACATTTTCGGGGTCAAGGTTGCTGTGCTTACGATAAGCGGCCTCTGCGGCGCGCTCGCGGGCGTCCTGATGGCGTCGCGCCTCATGGCAGCGCAGCCGATCATGGGCATGTTCGACCTCATGGATGTCATCGCAGCGGTCGTCATCGGCGGCTGCTCGCTGCTCGGCGGCGAGGGTAAGATGATCGGCACCGTGATCGGAACCCTCATCATAACGTCGATCCGCAACGGCTTGAATCTGATGGGCATTCCCGCTGATTGGCAGCTCATCGCCATCGGCACGATCATCGTTATAGCCGTACTGACGGATTTTTCGAGCCGCCGCACCAACGCCGGCTGACCCAAGCTTCCAGATCCAGACAAACAAGGAAACGCACATGCCTGGTCTTGCCCATCAACTGACCGATTCTGGCCGGCTCTCGGGTGCCGATCTCGCCGCCGCAGCCGAAGAGATGATTCCCTATCTTCGCACGATGTCAGCGCAGACCAACGAATTGCGGCATCCCCCGGAAGACAGCTGCGTGCGCCTCAAGGCCGCCGGTTTCTCACGCTTCTTCCAGCCTGCGCGTTTCGGCGGCGCCGAAGGCAAGCTGAGCGACGGCGTCAACACACTGCGCCATCTCGGGCGCGGCTGCGGCTCGACAGCGTGGATCGTGGTGCAGAACATGATGCACAACCTTATGATCGCGCACTGGCCGGAACGCGCCCAGGAAGAGGTCTGGGGATCGACCCCTGACATCATGGCCAGCGGCATCCTCATCCCGCATGTCGGCAAGGCAACAAAGGTCGATGGCGGTTACACGCTGACGGGTCGCTGGCCTTTCGTCAGCGGTGTCGACGTGTCCGACTGGGTTCTCTTCACAGGCGACGTCGTGCTTGAGGACGGCACCGTGGAAGACCGCCACTTCATCTTGCCCCGCAGCAAGATCGAGATCGTGGATACCTGGCATGTGATCGGTCTGCGCGGCTCGGCCAGCAACGATGTCGTGCTGAAGGACATCTTCATTCCAGATTACATGTCGATCACCATGGACGAGCTCAAGGGCCACGGGCGCAGCCCGGGGTCAAAGGTCAATACGTCATATCTTTACCAGATTCCGCCCTACGCGATCTTCGGCTGCTATATTGGCAGCGCGCAGCTCGGCATCGCCGAAGCCGCAGTCGAGCACTATCTCACCCAGGCGCGCAAACGCGCGGCCACGATGTCGAGCACCGCGATCTCAAGTTACACGACCCAGCAGGTGAAGATCGCCGAAGCGCAGACCGCCGTTCGCGCCGCCCGCGAATTGATCCACGGCGTCGTACGCGAGGTTGACGCTCTTTTCGAGGCCGGGGGGGAGACAACTCTGGAAGATCGCACGCGCTACCGCGCGATGGCGACCTATGCCGGCAAGCTCGCAGCCTCGGCCGTCAACATCGTCCTCGAGGCCGGCGGCGGCACGGTGATCTACGACCGCAACCCGCTGGCGCTGTGCATCTCCGACATGATGGTCGCCAACCGCCACACGACGCAGAACTGGGACGTCAACGCATCGCCGTATGGCCGTGTCCTTCTTGGTCTTCCGAGTGGCGTTCCGGCCTTCGAAGACTGAGCGGCACCTACAGCGCGGACGAGGACAGCGGAAGTCGCAGCCTCGTCCGTCCGTGCTCCGTCGAGTTGATCTGCCAGTTCATCGTGGTGTGACGGCTCGCGACGATCATGTCCTGGTAGAGGCGCGCAATTGGATTGTCCTGATAGGTCCCGCGCGCGCCGGTCAGATCCCAGACGGATTCGGCGGCGGACCGGGCAAGACGCCCGGCGAACGCGCCGTTGCAGCGGTAATTGGACCGCTCGAGCGCGGACAAGGCATGGCCTTGCTGCGCGAACTCCATCATTTCGCGCCCGTCCGCACGCAGCAGTGCTTCCGCCGACTGCAGTGAAGACGATATCTCGCCGACCGTCATGTGGTGTGTTGCATAGGCCGCAGTCTCCTCGTCCGACATCAGCGCGCGGCGGCGGCGCGACTGCGACAGGAATATCTCGAACATGCTTTCGGCGATGCCGATCAGCGCCGAACCAAGCAGGAGGCCGAAGCCCATATGCGTCGGCAGCTTGAACATGGGCGCAGGATTGATCGCGCTTCCCGGGCTCGGTCCACCCTTCAGGTCGGCGAGCGACAGCGACAAATACTCGGGGATGAAATGATCCTCGAGAGAGATGTCGTGACTTCCCGAGCCACGCAGGCCGATCGAATACCAGGTATCGAGCACGGTCACTTCGGAGGTCCGCAGCAGGAAATACCGCTCCTCGTCCGGCGCGCTCGACCGCTCGGTCATGGCCGTGACAAGGCACCAGTCCGAAGCCGCGATGCCGCTGACCAGCGGCCATTGCCCCGACACCCGGTAGCCGCCGTCGGTCGGAACCGCCCGCCCCCGGCGCGGGATAATGATGCCACTGACAAGCGCGTCCGGATCGGCCCAGATTTCTTCCTGCGCTTCGGGAGCCCAGCGCGCGATCATGTAATTGTGCATGATGTACTGGGCGAGACACCACGCCGTCGACGGGCAGCCGCTGGCGATGGGGATCAGCACGTCGATGATCGATCCGAGAGCACCCTCCGCGCCGCCGAACCGGACTGGTTGCAAAAGCCGCGCAATGCCCGTGCGCTTGAGATCGTCGCGGGTCTCGTCGGTCAGCCCCCGCTTCTGCTCCGTCAGTTCGCTACGCTCGCGCAGGGTCGGAATAAGGTCTTCCGAGCGCCGGATCAGCTGCTGCGGCGTTGCCGCAGGAATTTCGGTCGGCTTCCAGTGGTAGATCCCGGTCAAAACGCACTCCATTTACCCACATGCTCGAGCCGACAGTCATGCAAGCCGCGCGCCGCGGAGGTCAGGCGACCCCACCCTGGATGTCCGAAAGCCTTATTCTTTCGAAGGAGATGCCAAGCAGGGATTCGAGCAGTTCGAGAAGCAAATCCCTCCGGTGTTCCGCAGCGAGGTCCGACGGAGCGGCCGCTGACCCCATGAAGCCGCCCAGGGCGGCGAGAACGAAGGTTTCGGCAATGTGGTTCGGCGGAGTGCTGGGCCGGAAATCCCCGCCGTTGACGCCTTGAGCCACGATGTTCTTCACACATTCGGCCAGCCAGCGCTGCAGCCGCTGGAGTTCGGCCTGGATCATCTGGTCGAACGGAAGGCGGCCGTAGAGAGCGATCCAGTAACTGGCGCCGGGAAGATCAAAGGCCTCGGGTTTGGTCATCAGGTCGACCAAGGCCTGCAACCGCTGCTTGCTGCTCGAATTGCGCCGCTCGATCGTATTAATTGTACGCACAAACTTCTGATTCGTGTCGCTGATCGCATCGATTACGATCGTCCTTTTGTTGGCGAAGTAGTGGGTGATCACACCCGCGGACACCCCGGCGACGTCGCTGACCTCCCGGATGGTCAGATCGCGCCAGCCTTGGTTCGTAAGGATATCCACCACGGCGTCGATGACCTGACGGCGGCGGATCACCTCCATACCCAGTTTCGGCATCCCGACGGCCTTTCCCAAGCCGCAGTCGCCCATTTGACAGCCGCGGCCTTTATATAGAATACTCGTTCCATAAAAATCGTCTGCCACAACTTAACCTTCCGACGATCGATGGACAACAGGATGGCCTTGTCTCGCCCCTTCGCAGCGCCTCTCAGTACCAATCAGGGGGTCGGCCGCGATGCGTTCATTGCTGCGATGCGCGGCGTCGCGGCAACGGTTAGCGTCGTCACCGTCTCGACGCCGGGCGGAAGGCTCGCACTCACGGTGAGTTCACTGGTCTCGATATCCGCAGATCCCCCGCTGTTTTCCGTGTGCATCAACCGGCGCAGCCCGGTCTGCGTCGCGCTGCAAGAGACCGACGCTCTGTCGGTTCATGTCCTCGCGCACGACCAACATCCCCTCGCCGATCATTTCGCGGGCCGCGTCCGCGAAGGGGTCGGATACGATGTAGCCTCGGCCGACTGGCTCGACAGCCCCGCTACCGGCGAGGCGATCCTCAAAGGCGCCGCTCTCTCGATCCACGGTCACGTCGAGCAGCGTGTCGAAGCGGGCTCGCACTGCCTCTTCATCGTCGCCGCGCACCACATCGCGGACGAACAGCGCCCGCCGCTTCTTTACTGGGACCGCAGTTACGCCTCGCCGACCCCGCACGCGCCCACCGCCTGACCATGCCCGTCGATTATCAGACCCTAGGCCTCGCGGTGCTGGCGGCGGCCACAATCGGGTTGTCCAAGGGCGGGCTGCCGATCGCAAGCATGTTCGCGGTGCCCATTCTTGCGATTGCCATCCACCCGGTAACGGCCGCGGCGACCCTACTGCCGGTACTCCTGGCCAGCGATCTCGTTAGCCTCCTTGCGTACGCACGACACGCGGAGCGCCCGCTTCTCGCGGTGCTCATGCCGGCCATGCTGGCCGGGATCGCATTCGGATGGCTCAGCGCGGCTTGGATGCCGGTGCCGATGATCATGCTCGTCATCGGCCTGATTGGGATCGGCTACTGCGCGAAAAGCCTTCTCCTGCGTCGCCCCCCTGCCGCGGCCCCCGGCACGAAAGGCGGCGTCTTCTGGGGCATTCTCAGCGGCTTCTCGAGCTTTATCTCGCATTCGGGCGGCGCACCATATCAGGTTTTCATGTCCAGCCGGCCGATCGACAAGCTGAGCTATGCGGGCACCAGTGCCATCGTCTTCGCCAGCATGAACGTCGTCAAACTCTTGCCGTACTGGAGCCTCGGGGCATTCGACGTTGGCAACTGGCAGCTCTCCCTGCTTCTCGTGCCGGTCGGATTTATCTTCACCCTGATCGGAATCGCACTGCTCAAGGTCGCGTCGGAAGATGCGTTCCGGAAAGTGCTCGATCTGGCCCTTCTCGCGATTTCGCTGAAACTGGTCTGGGACGGACTCACGAAATACATTTCCGCCGTATAGCGGCCGCACACTCGGCGAAAGGATCGACATGAAGCTGTACATCTACGAGCACTGCCCGTTCTGCACGCGCGCGCGGATGATCTTCGGTCTAAAGTCGCTGCCGGTCGAGCTTGCGGTCATCATGGAGGGCGATGCGGAAACGCCGATGCACTTGATCGGCAAGAAGGCCGTCCCGATCCTGCAGAAAGACGACGGCACGCATATGGGCGAAAGTCTGGACATCGTCCGCTACATTGACGGCCTCGGCACGCCGATCCTGACCAGAGATCCGGTCGAAGAGCTCGACACCTGGGGCAAGGATGTGTGGGGACCGGGTCTCAAGCTGTTCATCCCCCGTTTCACCAAGGCAGACTTCGCCGAGCTCGCAACGCCCGAGGCGCGCGAAGCCTACCGGCTGCGCGAGGAGAACGCATTTGGCGATCTGGAGGCCCTTATGGCTGCGACGCCAGAACTGCTCGGTGACGTCAATCCCCGCCTGGAAAAACTCGGTTTGCTACTGGGCAAGCGCACCGAGCTCAGCATCTCCGACATCACGCTTTGGCCGATCCTGCGTTCGCTAAGTATCGTGGCCGGCTTGACGTTTCCTCCGGCAGTCCTGGCTTATGCACGATCGTTAGAAGAGAAGGTCGGTGTATCGCTGATGTTCGATCAAAAGATGTGAACTAATTTCCGCTGCGAGCAAGACAAGGCCGTTTTCGTGCAAGCGTCCATTGAACCGCCGGCCTTGGTGCTGACGCGAATGCGCTAAGCGTACGCAGGACCGAACTGACCTCGGGCCGTCCGAGAGCTCAATGTCGTTCTCGGGGGCTCGGTACCGGCCCGCATCGGTCATTGTCCCGGAGTGGGCGTCTTCGATTTCGATGTCTTAATACGTGCGGTGCGTTTGAAGGCCGGGTCTGTCTTCGAAATCGTGCGGGGATAGATCTCCCACGCTGTCGCGTCCTCGTCGCCAAGAAAACCTCGGCCGTTGACGGCACCTTTCATCGCATATGAAGCGACGTGCTGCATTCCCTTGTCATTCGGGTCGTACAACTTCGCACCCGCAAAAATGGTCCCTTCCTTGGGTATAGTATCAAAATGGGGTCTTGTTAGCGGGTGTATCATCATCAGGGCATGAATGTGCGGTAACAGCTTAGCCCTCGATCCTCGCCCCCTTCGGGTTCCCTCGTGGTCGAGGAACGCATAACCCATCGGCTGTAGGTTCCGGTGCCGTCCTGGCTTGCTGCCGAACATGAGCTTCAGAAATGCGTAATGGCTAATCCTGTAGTGTTTGAACGCTTGTTCATCACCTTCCTCAAGCCCAGGCAGAAACGTTAAAAACCACAAGTTCGCTGACGCGAACGCATCGAATTCTTCGATGCGCAGGCCCCATACGTTTTTGTAATGGAACCTCATATGGTCCAGCACGGTCTTGGCCATGATGGTCTTGGTTAACTTCGCCATCTTTTTCTCGGTCATTGTCTGCATCTTCTATTTCGTAGTGTCTTTGAGACATGTCTAAACACTCCGTCCGGAAACACCGGCAGAGCACGATCGGGAATTCCTCAACGACGAGTTAGTCGACATGACGAACGGCGGAATCGCCGAGAAGGGCTTGGAGCCCGTGATCAAGCCCGGGACCGTGGTCCCGGGCGCTTCTTCTATTTAGTCGTGACCTCGCCCGAAAACGGGTGTCGGATCGATTTTTTTTTGCGCCAGCGAAGGAATCAGATGATCCCGTGGCGCGAGGTGCAGACCATGAGCCGCGCTTCGCCATTCTTAACCGCGACCGCCGTTCTCATCGGGTCGCCGTGCAGCGCGAACTCGCGCGACGAGGTGCAGAACTGCACCAGCGTCGTCTCAGGCGCCTCCCTCGATGCGGCCAGCAGCTCGGCGGCCGGCACCCCCGACATCGGCGGATTCGCTGCAAAGAACGCCTCAAGGTCGGGAATGATGCCGGCGGGGATCAGCTCGAACCGGATCGGAGCCCCCGGCTTTTGCTTAGCTACGCGCGGCATCAGCATCTCCTCCTTTGGCTGTCTGGCCTTCCGCGAAGTTTTCTGCGTCGGCCTCGATTGCCGACGCCTCAAATGTACGCAAGAGAAACTCCGGAAATCCGCGAGGCATTCCGAGAACGAGTTTGGTTTCGTCAGAATGTGCGGGAGCATCTGGATCATCCCCCCAAAAGGCGGTTCCTTCGGCGACGTGGAGCAGCCCTCCAACGACCCTCGTATAAACAGCGTGGCGTTCCTTCGTGCTAAAATGCAAAACGATCTCGGGATCATCCTCATGCAGCGAAAGGAGACATTCATCCAGATCCAGCCCGTAAGCTTTGCCGAACGTGTTAACCTCTCCAGCGGACTTCAAGGCTCGCCACGGGGCGAAACTGAAGCCTGCTATTGGCGCGTCAGGCGTCCGAGGCTGTGCAACGGACCATGCAGGCGCCTCGTGAGTTAGCAAAAGATGTTGCCGCGGCGGGTTAGGCGATTGGCCCGCGTTGCAGTTAGTACGGATCATAATATTACTCCATTTTGTAGTTTGCGCGCGACTAGCCGATCGCCCCCGAATGGTTCGGGGACGCTGCTCGTGCCTCGCGATGGTGGTTACGATGACGTCAGTATTCTGACGTCGACTGAAACCGGTTACGCGCGAGATAGAGTTCAATCTCGCGTGGGTGATACCGGACCGCTTTTCCGATCTTCACGTAGGACGGTCCGGATCCGGTCTTTCTCATACGGCAGACATGATCCGGGTGAATGCCTAGCAGCTCTGCGACCTGTCGTGACGACATCAACGTATCAGCCGCAAACCTGTATTGGCGCCTCTCGCCGTCGATTGGCGGTTGGCCGTCTTTGCTTGCTGCATTTACACGATTTCGACGCATCATCACCTCTGCCGTACGAGCAGATTATGCAACGTCAATCTACCGCGTCCATTGAGCCGCTAACTGCCTTAGTTGTGCGCCTACAACCGAAAAGAGTAGTAAATTTGTGTGACGAAATGAGAAAGTGGGCGGATGCTTGGGTTAATAGGCCTATTATAGTAGGGTTATATTCCGATATCTCACCTGCTCAATCCCCGGTTTCCGTGCTGCGACAAGCTGACGCAGACGTACGTACGGGATTCTGCCGGTAGCTCTAAGTGATTGTGAATGATGAAATTAGGTCGTCAGTCCGGCGCTTCGACAGCTAAAAATTTTCATTTATAGGAACAAAAGCCTTATGCCGGTTTGAGCCTCTTTGCGGCTGGATGTGGGCTTTTCCGTGACTTCATGTGGCCGTTTTAAGGCGGCGCCCGACGCGCTCAGAAGCTGCCCGCAAATGATCCTCGGCGAGATGGGCGTAGCGCTCCGTTGTCCGGGCATTCCTGTGTCCGGCAAGCTTGCCCATGGTCGCAAGCGAATCGCCATTGGCGATGCCGATGCTGATGTGGGTGTGCCGGAGGTCGTGGATACGGACGCCGTCCAGCCCGGCTGCTTTGCGGATGCGCTGCCACGGCTTCTGGAGATTGACCAGATGTCGGCCGTTCGCCTTGCCGAGGATGACGTACGGGTTTCCAACTTGACGAGACAGAGCTCGAAGAACCTCAATCGCTGCCGTGTTCAACATCAAGTTCCTTGCACCCGTCTTCGAGTCCGGCAGCCGAGCGACGAACCTTTCGAAATCGATAAAGCCCCACTGGAGCGTCAGAATCTCGTTCAATCGCGCGCCGGTCAGGAGCAGAAGCCGGATGGCGGCGATGACGTGAGGGCTTTCGGTCTCATTTTCCGCTGCTTCGATCAGCACGTTGCTAAGCGCGTCCAGCTCGGTCGCGGATAAGAATCGCTCCTTGCAGTTCTCCCGGAACTTCTTCAGGCCGTAGGTCGGATTCGAGTTCTGCGAACGGATGTCCCATGCTTCCGCCAGGTTCAGCATCTTCGACAACAAAGCGATGCATCGGTTGGAGACGCCAGGGCCGCCGGTCACGACCGAACCGCCTTTATGGCCGATCGTAGGTCGGCCTTTCGCCGTTACGCCGTCTCGAACGTCCAGCTGGAACTTCTCCACGTCGGCTCGGGTTAGGTCCTCCACATATAGTTTACCGAGCAGCGGAATGACGTGGTTCTCTATGTTCTTGCGGTCGCTGCGGACGCTCAACGGCTTTTTAAACGGCACGGCGTGATCATGCAGATACCGCTCGCACAGTTCGCGCATACGCAGGCGGCCGGATCGGTCAGGCTGCGCCGCCTTCGGATCGAGACCGGTCTGAACGATTCCGAGCAGCCTCAATGCCTCCCGACGAGCACTGTCAGCCGTCCACGGCGAACCGTGCTTGCCGATGGTCAGCCACTTTTGCTCGCGGCGATGAACCGTCTTCAAGACGTAGGTCTTGGAGCTGGCCTGACAGCGAACGCCGAAGCCTTTGACCTCGGCATCCCAGACGGTCTGGCCAGGATGAAGGCGATCGACTACGGACTTTGTAATGCGGGTGGAGCTGCGAGCGGGCATGTAGCTACATTGCATGCTAGCTACAAATTAGCAACTTCCCGGCGGCCTGCGTCAGACTGCTGGAGCCTGCTCGTCCGGCGCACAATCGAGCGATATCAAGCAGTTCGACCGTACTAGCCTGCTCAGATCGGCTCAAGCACTGTTTATCATAATCCGCGTGTCGGGGGTTCGAGTCCCTCCCTCGCTACCATCGGCCCCCACACAATCGGAACAGACTGAGATTCTGATTTTTCGTCTGGTCGCTTGATGCTTGCCCGGCGCGCCACAGACCGACCGGCACTACTGGCGCATGAGCTGCCATCATGCCAGCATTGGCCGTTCTCCGGTTCCTTCCTGTCCCCACCGGAGAACAAGACCGCCGCCCTCTTAAACAGACGCGGCGGTCTTTGCATTTTAAAGGGCCCGTGAAACGATCCGTCGGCCTGCGGGGTACTGAGCAACCCCGACCCTGCAGGTGGGCCGTCGCGCCGCGTTGCGTAAGCGCGGCGGCCGCTCGCGCCTTGACACCTAAGGGCTCGCGGGATCGAGTGCCTCCGCGACGCACAGGGGGGACGGGATGCGACCAAACAAACCTCGGATAGAGCTTATAGCTCTCGACACTGCTGAAACGAGCTTCGAGAAGCTGCGCTATCGCGCAACAATGGAATACGACACGTCGAAAGCTGAGATTTTCTTCGACATTCCCGGGAAGAGCCTAACGATCGACCGGGACCGCAACGACGCAACCGCTTGGTACCGAAAAGAGTTGCTGGCAATCGCCGACGCCCTCAAAGAGGCAGCGGCAAAGCTCTAGATCGACACCGTCCCGAATATAGAGAATTGGCTGGATTTCTGATCGAAGAATTTTGATCTCGGGCCTTCTCAGCGAGATGATATCGTCCCGCATGAAGGTACTCGCCCCGGCGCGGGTACGGTGAGGTGATCAATCTCTGATTTGCACAGCAGGCGGTAAAATGGAAAGTCAGCAATGGCAGTTCGTTTGTCGCGCATGCGAGGGATCAAAGCTCCGCATCCAAGACATCAAAAATGACGACGCACCGGTCACGTGCAGCCTGTGTGGCGCAAGCCTAGGCTCGCTCGGAGAACTGAAGCTCAACATGATGCTCAATGCGACGGGAGAGGCCAATCCGTCGACAATGGTGGCTTTTCGGAAGGTCGAAACGAGACATTGACCGGCTTTCCAGCGGCAAGAATACCGCCGACTGCGCCACCGCCTCCAATTGCAGCAACCGCTGTGCGGGATCAATTTTGCGTAAATTAAGCCCCGCTTCGCTGCCCCCTCTTGAGGAACGCGTGAAGATCACTAGCAAAAGCCGCAACGCGTTCAGCTTTAGACGGCAGAAGGGCGGGAGGATTCCTGAGAACACCGTGCAAGTTTCGCGCCCCAGCAATTGGGGGAATCCGTTCGTCGTTTTCCGGCGATCGAGATCCTGAAGCAACGGTCCGCGAATTTCGTGCCTATATCGTCGGCCTTATCGAGCGGCACCCGGGATATCCGTTGGCCGAACTGCGTGGCAAGAATCTGGCGTGCTGGTGCCGCCTGGCCAACCCTGTTATGCCGACATGTTGCTCGAATTTTGCCAACGCACCATCATGCGATGACGGCAGAATGAGCCTTCCGAGAGTTCAGGCAGCCTGTGAATCGCAGGAATCAATTTTCAGAGAGAAGTCAGGGGCAGGTTGAGGCTTTCCAAAGAGCCAACCCTGACCTTCGTGGCACCCTAGTAACCGAAGAGCGTCTGCCTGCGTTTCGGTCTCAACTCCCTCTGCATTGACCTTCAATCCTAGGCTGTTTGCCATTGCAACGACGGCACTGACGATCGCCACCGCGTCTTGGTGTATTGGTAATCCGGCGACAAAAGTTTTGTCGATCTTGATTTTGTCGACGGGAAATTCGCGGATGTAGCTCAAAGATGAATAACCGGTGCCAAAGTCATCAATCGAAAAGCTGACGCCGATGTCCCTAAGTTTTTCCATGGTGAGTTTGATGTTGGCGCGGTCCAAGATGAAGAGCGATTCCGTGATTTCTAAATCGAGTCGATCACTCGGGAGCCCTGAGATCGCCAAGGCTTCTTCGACTTGTTGGACGAGATTTCCGCGCGCGAACTGAACTGGCGACACATTGACCGAGAGCTTGATCGCGTTGTTCCAAGAGGCGGCGATTTTGCAGGCCTCCACAAGTACGCGGCCTCCAATTTCGTTCACGATCCCATTCGATTCAGCTATCGGAATAAAATCTGCGGGCGAGACGTAGCCAAGGTCAGGGTGTGGCCATCGTAATAGCACCTCCGCGCCCGTAATCTGGCGACTGGCCAAATCGACCTGCGGCTGAAATGCCAGCTCGAACTGCCATTCCTCCAACGCGCGCCTGAGATCCAGTTCGAGAGCTCGCCGCTTCTGCAACGCCTTGTCCATGTCGGGGTCGAAAAGAAGCGCGTTTCCTCCCCCAGCTGCCTTTGCGCGATAAAGAGCTGTGTCGGCATTTTTAATCAGCTGAACGGGGTCGTCATTCCCACTTCCGATTGAGCAGCCCACACTGGCCCCGACCACAATTTTGTGGCCCTGCACGGTGAATGGGTCTGATATCGCGGAAATCAAAACTTGACCAAAAGCCAATGTGTCATGAGCGTCAACGTCCCTCAAAAAAAGGGCGTACTCGTCACCTCCAAAGCGACTCACAAAGCGTTTTGGACCTGCTATGATTTTCACGCGTTCCGCGACTGCCCTCAGCAAATCATCGCCGACGCTGTGCCCCAAGGTATCGTTGATCGTTTTGAAGCGGTCCAAATCGAAAAACAGCACCGAAACACTTTGTACGTTCTGTAATGCGTACTCCAACTCTTCAGAGAATGCGTTTCGATTGCCAAGGCCGGTCAGAACGTCATTACTAGCGAGATAAATCAGTCGGTCTTGAGCTGCCCGCTCCTCGGTTACGTCGCGGAAGGTCAAGCAACCTACCAGCGTTTCATCCTCCGACTTCAAGCGGGATATGGTAAGATTATATTCCAGCCGACGCGCCATTCCTCCCATTTCTAGAGAAAGATCGCCCCTCCCCCATTCGAAGGCGTTTTCGCGGGCCGCGGAGAACGCGTTCAAAGCAATCCTCGAGAGCTCCGGCGAGTTCATTTCACTCAGATGGTGGCCAGTGATGTCCGGGCACCCCAAGATTTCCGAAGCGCGGCGGCTCATTGCCCGTACGGTGCCATTCTCATCGAAGACAAATATGCCTGCGAAATTATCGGCGACGACCCGGTCCAGAAGAACGCGCGTGCTTTGAACTTCCCCTCGCGAGCCGTCCAGGAGTACTCGCCGGTGGATGATCTCTCGAACTATTACCAGGGCGGCGAAACAGAACAGCGTCGCATGCCAAACGGCAGTTTCCAACGACACTGCTGTCACGACTTGGAAGACCGTTGCTGCGGCTTCTACAGCAACTACCGTGACGCCAAGTCCGATGATGACGGCCCGCCAATCAGTTCGCGTCGGAATGAAGCTGAAGAGGACGACCAGAAGAAGCACCCCCAAGATTGTTGGGACTGCTCCTGCAGAACGGATGGCGCGATCTTGGATAAGCGTCTCCGCAGCCAAAGCCTGCACCAAGGGCCCCGAAATGATTCCGTATCTCGGCACGTGAAAGACATCGCGCAGTTCTAAGGCCGCTGCTCCGACAAGAACTGATCGGCCCGCAATCAGAGACGAATCTACGCGGCCGGCCAGCAAATCATTGGCAGAAATGCGGGCGATCGAGCGCGGATCAATACTAAAATCGATAACAGCAGTTTTGGAAATGTCACCGCTAAATTCGGCCAGCATCGCAGCCATTGCCGGTACAATTTGCCCGCCGAATTTTTTCGAAAGAACGATCTCGCGTACTGTTCCAACACCGTCGCTGACAACATTGACATGAGCAGGCCACGACCGGGCTGCCAGTGGAGCGATCGGCTGGTTGAATGAAACTTCGCTCTCGTGATCCCTCGAATTGGCAGCCTGTTTGAAGACCGCCAGCAGGACCCCTCCGCCTGCGCGCTCTAGCGACTCTGCAAAAATCTGATCATTCCGGTCATCCGACCCGGCGCTGAAATCGACATCGAACGCAATTGTTGCGGCACCTGCACCAACTAAGCGGTCAGTAATGACGGCATGGATACGGCGCGGCCATGGCCAAACTCCGATCGTTGATAGGCTTTGTGCGTCGATGTCGACAAGAAGGAGCTTGCCGCTGGCTGCCCGGTCGTAGGCGTGGAAACGATAATCTGCCAGCACCGTCTGCAGCGGCGCTAGCCATCCGGTCAAATAGGCGCACAACGCCGCAGCACCGATGGCCCCAATCATCCGCCAACGCCACGGCGCAAAACTTCGAGAGCCTGCGTCTCCGGTCAAGACCGACCGCCTCCATTGCCACCGCCGTTGCCGCCTCCGTTGCCACCTCCGTTGCCGCCTCCGTTGCCACCGCCATTGCCACCGCCGTTGCCGCCTCCGTTGCCACCGCCGTTGCCACCGCCGTTGCCGCCTCCGTTGCCACCGCCGTTGCCGCCTCCGTTGCCGCCTCCGTTGCCACCGCCGTTACCGTTGCTCGCTCCTTTACCGCTCTTGCCGCTCTGACCTGCCCCCTGCCCGCTCTTGCCGGCGGAACCTTTACCTGCGGCGCCTGAACGGCCGGGAGCCGACGCTGCTGCAGCGCTCGCGGTCTTGGAAAGTGACGCTGCTTCCCCATGGCCGGGAGCTTTTCCCAGCGACAGACCGCCGACGCCACCGGCAGCGCTTGCACCTGGCCCAACATCTGCTGCTCGGCCAGTCTTCGCGTCGGTGACACCAACGAGTCCGTGAGAAACAGCTACGTCGGCGCGATTTTTTCCGACCGTAACGCTGAATGCGGTCCCCTTGACCACCGCGGCGAGATAGGGCGTCTTGACTGAAAAGTACGGCTTATCTCTTTTTTGAACGTCGACACCGATGACCCCGCTCGCTTGGCGGACCTGAGTTTTGGCTCCCGAGACACTGATGTTTACGTTAGTGTTTGGACCAAGGGCTACCACTGCCGAGCCGTCGCTGACGATCGCCCGCCCGTTTTTGCCCGTCGCCAATGTGGCGCCAACTGGGATTTGATCACCGCGAGCTGCGGGCTGAGGCGGTGAACTCGTCGATTGGACAGTGTAAGCCCGGCCGCTCAAATGTGTGATGGTCCATTCCGCCGCGTCCGCTGAGCCGAATGAGCACATACCCCACAAAAACACCCAGATTCCAAAGCGTGACATGCGGTTCCCTCAGCTCTGCCTAACGTAGAAAATAAGCTGGGCTGATTGAGACCTAGATAAAATTCAAAGTTTAGGAATCATGACTGAGAACAGAGAAATGGGGGCCGTCGATGTCTGCGAGGATGGCAGGATCCATTAAAGGGCAACCTCAATTTGTTGCTGCGTTGCGACACACGCGCCGCAGCGGACCCTGCGGCGCTCGTCCCTACAATAAACGGGGTGTTCGCGGAGCGACGAGAAGTCGCCCCGCCCGACGTCACCGTGACTTTTTATAGAGTTTGGTCGCAATCTCGTAGAATTCCTCGGGAGCGTAGTCTGGCGTGAACGCTGATGGCGTTCCTTCAAGTTCGGGAATTTTTCCGCCGTCGGGTAACCCGTCGACAACTTCAAGCGCGCCCGGAGGATCGCCGGGAAGCGCCTTCTCGCCTTTTCCCCATATCCCAGACATCTCCGAATAGTCGTCGGGGCTAAAGCGATAAAGACGCCGATGCGATCCTTCCTCAAGGTACTTCGCGCACTCCGGAATTTTATCCAGATTGATGTTCGGAGTTGGCAACATCTTCTCGATGTCCACCCCCGTAAGCTTCTTCAGGGCGAGAGCATACGCATGCGCATGCACACCGCCGCGGACCAGAAGATATCCGCATACTTCTCTACCCGTCGGCTCTGTCATGGTTTCATAGACCCGAAGCTTGTGAAGTCGGGCGCCGCACTCCAGATGGAAGTTGTGCAGAAGATCGAAGATCACATTGCCTGATGTTGTTACGAAGTCCATGTTCCAAGAGGTACCATTGCTGTTCATCGGCATGGCACCACCGCCATTGGACAGGAACGACGCAGCCAAACGAATGTCTTGCATATCGGCGAACGGTGCTTCGCTAATATCCACATCCTCTTCGGGATCACCCGGACCATTGTTCAACAGGCAAACCCCGTTGCTAACAAGCTCCACGTGGCCAAGTTCCTCCGCGGTAATAGAGGCAACCAAGCTGTAGAAGGGGCGAAGCTTCGACTTGCTGCGGAAGTTAAAGCTTTGAAACATGTAATTATTGAGCGTCGACATTTCCCCGTATTTACCCCCGAGCAACTCCTGAAGAGCGGCAGCTGCGTTGGGATTCGGAGCTTTCGGAATTGGGAGTTCGGTCTGAAGGCGATCAACGCGCATAAACATGGCGTATCCAATCCGGTTAAGGTGGGACTTGGACAACCGGCCCGAAGTAAAACCGTTCCCGATGGTCAGCAGCCTTGACCCGATCGGCCCTTGTCGCGTTGACGAACGCGCGACCGCAACGTCTCTCGCTGACTTCTGCGGGCTGTTTCCTAAGAGCTGTCGCATGACAAAGACGCTGGACCAAAAACACGATCGACCTATGCGCGTGCAGCTTCGCCGGGCAAAAGGCTGGAGGATGCCTGAGAACACCGTGAAGGTTTCACGACCCAGCAAATGGGGAAACCCATTCGTTGTGGGTAAAAACGGCGTGGTAGACGGTGCGGATGCGGTCCGGCGGTACCGCGCAATCGCAGTCCAGTTCCCGGTTTCTGGCCTCGCCGAGTTGCGCGGCAGCAACCTCGCATGCTGGTGCCGACCCGATCAGCCCTGCCATGCCGATGTTTTGTTAGAACTGGCCAATAGTTAGCCACCGCCGCATCGGGATTTACAGCACGGCCATCAACTCATCAGTTGTCATTAGCTGCAACTGGCTTGAGTAGCGCCCGGTATAAATCTTCATCAGACTGTCGTGCCCCTGGTCAGATGAACTGCACACGGCATCGCCGATCAGGAAAACGAAAAATCCTTCGTCGATCGCACCAAGCACGGTCGAAAGAACACAAACATCCGTTTCCGATCCCGTCACGATAAGAGCCTGAACGCCGCGCTCCTTCAACAAACGCCTCAAATCGGTCCGAAAGAAAGCCGAGTAGCCTGATTTCTCGAGGACGACGGCGGGCGGACAAAGCGCTTCCAACTCTGGCATTAATCAGAGTTGATCGGCCGGCAGTTTGGCACGTGTGGCGGCGTTCCATCTCTCATAATAGGCCTTCCACGCCCCATCTGCCTCGTCCGCCGTTACTGGTGTGACAAACTGGGTAAACACAGTGATCCCGGCGGTCTTGGTAGCGATGCGGATGATGTTTGGGAGAAACCCTCTCCATTCATGGAGTTTCCCAAATTCCGCCCTTCCCAAAGATCCGTTGCATATCCATACACAGATGAACGGAATTCGCCCCGGGGCGTGCAGCAATGTGGAAGCAGAAATCCGAACCATCGAACGCCTCAGTTATACATTGCCACTTTCTTTCCTGTTCTTGCCGGCGCTATGGGAGTTCCGGCCGCTCTTCGTCGGTTCCGCGTCGCCGCAGCCGGATCTCCATAGAAACTTTGGGCTCGATCAAGGCCCACACGCAGCTAATCGACGCGAGCCTTTTCCCGACCTCGGTCATCTGGCATTCAATCCATCCCCTTGCCTGGAGGCCACCGTTCTATTTGCGGCTCACCCACGACTCCGAGATCTTCAGACGCATCTCCTTCAACCTCCTCCATTACGTACAGGACGGGATCTGCCAAGGCACTCGAATAGCTCATTGCGGTGTTGCCGGCCGTATCCTCGGTTGGATGATGTCCAAGGCGTGCCGCCTCCCATTGAGAAGCAAGATATCTGGCCTGGCCCGAAGTCGTTGCGCTGACAATCACCTCTTTCCAAACCGGACCGCCGAGCCAACGATCATCGTTAAGTTCGGCGACGGGCTTCAGGCGCCAAAGCCTCGGGCGGGCATCGAACTCCGCCGACGCCTGGCTCCAATGTTCTTTTTCGTGACCAGCAGGCTGTCCCTGCTGGTTCCAGAGGTCGTAGGCCCTGAGACGTATGTATTCGTCGCGATCAAGCGGCATGGCATCACACCTTTGCCTGCTCTCCGGCCTGCCTAAGCTTGACGAATTTCAGAGTCGTCGCCTCGACGTGGTCTTCGATCCAACTCGCCATGGCGATTTCCTCGCCCAAGGTCTGCTCAAGAAGTTTCGTGTCCGCCGTATTGCCCAGTGCGTCAGACAACGTGATGAGCGACTTGTAAGATGCGATTTCGTAATTTTCGAAAGCGTAGTTCGCGAAGGTGTTTTTGAGGATCTCATCGCCAGCAACGCTATGCCCAAGGGCGGCGAGGCTTCCCATCAGCTTGCCTCCCAAATCCTTGATCGAGGATGTATCTTCGTCGAACCGGGCCAAGATGTCTTTCAGCCGTTGCTGCTGCGTTTCGGTCTCGCGAATATGCTCCTGCAGTCGCTTGAGAATGTCAGGATAGCTTTCGAGCCGTTCGACCTGACGACTCATGATCGACACCGCTTCCTTTTCCAGCGCGTGCGCGTTGCGAAGACCAACGAGATATATTTCGAGCGTTTCGTTGTGAGCCATTGGAATTCTCCTGCTGGCCCCCGAGCTTTCGCTTAACGGCCCGCTGGTGAACTCGTTCCGCCCCTCGTGGTGGGCAGATGGAACAGATCGCGCCCCGCCCGATTCTACCTCGATATAGGAGGAGCTTCATGGAAGACGCAGGCGCTATCCCTTGGACCCTAATCCACGCTGGCACCATCATTCTTGGAATAGCTTTGGCAATTGGTATCTGGATCAATCGCAAGCGGCGACTTACACGCGCCGAAAGAGAGGCTCAGACCGACGCCGTAAAACGCAACATCGGAGACGAAGAAGTTCATTAAAGTGAAGGGGTTGGTTGCGAACACAACTCCAACGATTGGACGGCGTTCACGGGTCCGTTACCGTGCGCAGCAACATATGTTAAGGTCGGGGCGGGGTTATGCTTTTAAACTTTGTTCCATCGGTGGGCACTGAAGCGGGCCCTGCCGACTGGGAGACACTCGCGCTCTTGCCCCAACCAGGAGGATCGCGCGATGAAGCTCGAACTCCAATGGCTTTTCGGATCGATCGCAGGGATAGCAGTCGTTATGATGCTGCTAGCGTTCGTCTAAATTTCCCGACCGATAAAGTAGGCTGCAACGCTAAGCGTTACGACAAGCAGCACAAAGTACACATCCTTACGCATTGGCTATAGCCAGCGCCGAGATGGCGTTTCCCTTAACTCTCGGTGCGAACTTCGGTTCCACCGAAAGTTCTGCTTTTCGCTCGCCCGTTCAATTTCCCGAATGTCTAACATAGGTGATTTTGCCGGCGTTTGTTGCAGCACATACTTCCTGTGGCCTTTTGAGAGTACCTTTTGCGTGCTCCCATCGTGGGAGGTCGTTATGACAAACAAGTCGGATTTGGCTGACGAGGCCAAGCGCTGCGCCGAAATTGCGAGCAAGAACATCAGCGCCCAACATCGGCGCCTCTTCGATGGGCTTGCGCATTTCTATCAGGCGCTCGCCGAGACCGAGCCAGAGATTACGGTCATCCCCTCTATCCCGCCATGTTCGTTTGACCCAGACGGCGGCGTTATTCGGGCCGACAAAGAGAAAGTATTGACACGGAGTCGTTCTGATGGCGAAGGACGAAAGTGACGAGCCTCCCTACAAACTCTCTGAGGAGGAGCGAAATAGAATCCGGGCGGCATTAAGAAGCGAATTGGCCGTCGCGTATCCAGACCGGATTATTCGCAACCCTGCGCTCGCGCGCCGTGTCGTCAGGCAGAGCCGAAGGACTGGCCGGCCTCCCGGGGACTAGGCCGCCAAATGTGCACGCTCGGAACTCCGATTGGGGAGGTCGTGTGGCTTGTCTCATCTTAAATGAGGCTTTTTTCGGAACATACGGGGGCGCGAGTTGTTCCCCATTGGGACCAAGAGCCCACGATCCCTTTACCGAAAAAACAGGAGCGACCCATGCTAAAGCATCTGTCGGCCGGGCTTCTTGCCTGCGCCCTTTTCACACCCGCGGCTCTCGCGCAAACGAACCAGCCCGCAGCGGCGCAATCGGACAAAATTGAATACGTACAGAAAATCTCCGAAGCACAGTTTCGGGGCTCCGATCTCATGGGACAAACCGTTTACAACGTCCAGAATGAGGCCATCGGCGACGTCGGTGATGTGCTGATCGGCCAGAATGGGCAGATTGCGGCCGTCGTCATTGATGTCGGTGGCTTTCTCGGCATCGGCGTAAGCGAAGTGGCGGTGCCTTACACGGCGTTGCGCTTTGAGCCCGCCGACGATCAGATGACAGCAGCGGGCGCGAACCGCCCGGCGACCGACGCGGCTGGACGTAGTGCAACCGACGAGGCGCCGGCGAGCAGCATGAAAAACCCGAACGCTGCCGAGACCACCGGACAGGGAACGTATGGTACGAACCCGTCCGCTGGATTGCCGAACCAGCCCGCGGATTCGAGTCCCGCTGCCACTTCGGACCGGGCCGCTGCGGAAGCGAGTTCTTCTGACAGCACATTCGAGCATAAGCTTGTGTTGAACACGACACGGGACGATCTCCAGGACGCGCCGAAATTCGAGTCTCAGTAAAACGCCAACGTGGCATTCCGGTTCGCGGACCGGAATGCCACAACATCTCTACGTCAGTTAGTCGAGCCGGATGCCGGGATGGTGCTGTGCTCGGGCGCTTTAGCTGCGCTTGGCCGCTTCCATGACCTTATGCCGGTCAGGTCCGTACTGCTTGATCAGTTCGCGCGCCATTTCGACCGAGATGCCCGCTTCCTTGGCGACGTACTGGACCTCGTAATCTTCCTCTGCGGAAACTCGGCTGCGGTCCTGTTCGCCAACCTTGCTTTTGTCGTCTGCCATCTCAATCTCCTCGGTCCCTTTCAGAACATACCAAAGCGAGCCCACGCTGATGATCGCGATGCCAAACGAGACAATCACGACCGTCACGACGTCCATAGTTACGCCGCCGTTCTCTTGGAACGGGACGGCTTCTTCTTGGCCGCCGGCTTCGAGCGCTTCTCGGCTTCGATCGCCTTGCGCAGCGTGTCCATCAGGTTGACCACGTTGCTCTCACCCTTGGCCTTCTCGGGCGCTGCGGCCTTGATCGTCTTGCCGGATTGCTTGGCCTTCAGGACCTTTCCGAGAGCCTGCTCATACCGGTCATTGAACCAACTGGTGTCCCAGTGTCCGGACATCTGGTCGATGATCTCTTCCATCGCCTCCACAGCCTTGGCATCTGGCTTTTCGTCGCCAATCCGGTCGAAGACCTGGCGCTCGTCGCGGACCTCATAGGGGTAACGCATCGTGGTCAGTAGGATGCCCTTGCCACGAGGCCGAACAGCCACCCACCGCTCGCGCTTGTTGACCGTCACACGCGCGACGCCGGCCACCTTCGTGGAGCGCATCGCTTCGCGAATAACAGCAAACGCTTCGATCGCCACTTCATCGTCCGGCATGAGATAATGGCTGTCGCCAAGATACAGCGTATCGAGATCGTCCTCATCGACGAACTCGGTCATCTCGATCGTGTGTTTGGACTCGAGCGCGATCGCGTCAAAATCCTCTTCTTCGACCTGCGTGTACTGACCCTTTGCGTGCTCGTAGCCTTTGACCTGGTCGTCCCGCTCGACGATCTCTTCGGTCACGCTGTCAATCATCCGCATGCTCAGGCGGTTGCCCGTGTGTCGGTTCAGCATGTTGAAGCGAGTTTTATCCCGCGTCGTGATTGCCGGGGCCATGGCCACGGCGCAGGTGACGAGGGAAAGCTTGAGGTAACCCTTCCAGGAACTCGACGGGGCCATGAACGCACACTCCGAAATGTCGGAATCAGAGTCCTGCCGAGACCAAATCGTTCCATCTTTCGAGGGAACCGAAACTCGGGATTATGGGTTGATGGTGTGCTCGCTGTTCAAGCGCCGAGAAAGCCCCCTAGCTCCAAGCCCCCCCATTAGGGGGCTTTCTTCGTTAGACGGCCGGATCCTCCTTCGGGCCCCGCGCCACGATGATCAGCGCGTCATCCGGCAGCGGCCGTTGCAGCCCTTTTGCCTCGCTCCACGGCCCGCGCATCCACACATCGCATTCCTCCGCGGTCGTTAGTATCACCGGCATCGCCTTCGGATGGATCGGCTTCACCAACGCGTTCGGCTCGGTCGTCAGGAAGGCAAACAGGTCGGCGGTCTCCTCGCCATACTTCACCTTGCGAACTGACGTCCATTGCGGAACGTGCATACCCGCGAAGAATGCGAGCGGCCTACTCTCATCGAACGCGAACCAGATGTCGCCGCCCTCGGCCTTGTTGAATTCGGAGAAGCTGGTGAACGGCACCAGGCAGCGATTGTTCTCTCCGAGCCAGCGGCGCCAGTGCGGTGATGACGTGTTGCGGATGTTCGTGACGCCGGGGTCTCGGCCTTTGATGAAGGCCGGCGGCGACGGCATGCCCCAGCGCGCCATGACCAACTCCGTGCCTTCGGTCGAATTGCGCACGATGGGCGCTGAATAGTCCGGAAAGACGCCAGGCAGCGGTGGCATGTTGCCGAGCCGGTCCCACATCGCCCGCGAGAGATCGAGAATGGCCTTTTGGCCTTTGGTCAGGCTGTAGAGATTGCACATCGTCGGATGAGCCTACCCGGCTTGTCATGGCTCTCAAAATCGACATTGCAGGCTGCAGAAAGCATAAAAAAAGCCCCGCCGGAAAGCCGGCGGGGCTTAGAGAGACGTGTTGGAATTAACGGCCCAGAATGCTGTCAAACTTGATGTTCAGACGGCCTCGGACCACATCGGTCGTGAGGTCGTTTTCCGCCGTCAGGAGCCCAACGGCGATGTCTTCGTCCCCGAACTCGTAGTGCAAATATTCGACGCCGAAGCTGATATTGTCGGTGATCGCATACTCAACGCCGCCGCCAGCCACCCAGCCGAAGTAATCGACGTCATCGGAATCGACGAAGTCCGCGCCAGCAAACGCCGCGCCACCCGTACCGAACACGAGGAAACGGTCGAAGGCGAAGCCGAGGCGGCCACGAACCGTTGCCAGATAATTCACATCAAAATCCGACCCGCCGTCGACGGCGTTCTGGTCGGAATACGAGCCATCGACTTCCAAGCCAAGAAGGAAGGATTCGCCGAGCATAAAGTTGTAGCCCAGCTGCCCGCCGATGACGAAGCCCTCGATGTCGTCCACGAGGGGGATATCGCCATCGGTTTCGCCCCACGCGTATCCGCCGTGCGCACCGATATAGGCGCCCGACCAGTCATATGCGCTCGCGCTGGCGATCGCGACGTCCGGCCCGACCGCCACAGGCATGTCGGCAGCGCGTGCCGCGCCGCAAAGAACAGTGGAAGCCGCAAGGGCGCCCAGCAGAAGGTTTTTCATGACCACTCCCCAAGAATGGGACCATAAATACCCGCAGATTCGACGATAAGATGTAGCCACGGCGCTACACACGCCAGAAAGATTTCCGCGGGGGCACTCTCGCTGGGCCCTCGCGTCTCGATAGCCCGCCGGGCGTCTACGCAACGAGATTGGCGGATTCCAATTCCTTCAGCGCCATCTCAAGCCAATGATGCCCCGCCATGAGCCACACGCCGTTTGGCTTTACGCTGGGCACGACGTCCACGAAGCGGCTGGTGATGCGGCTCTTTATGTCGGTCGACTGGGCATCCCGGATGAAGGCGCAGCAGCTGGTCCAAGTACGCTCAGGCGTCCGGTCCGGCCAACGCGCTGCAAAGTCGCTCATCTCGACGTAGACGCCGTCCACGCTCGCAAATTTTCGCTCCTCGATCATCGGATTCATGGCTGTTGACTCCTCAACCCAGATTGAGAACATATCGGGAACATTTGGAGGAGTCCATGGCAACGCATTTCATCGTTCAACCCTTCGAGCAGAGGGGCCGCAAGGTCGTTCAAGCCACACCGAAGCAGGAAAAGACCGAGGCTGGCGCGCTCGCCACGGCCCAGCGCATCGCCGACCGATTCCTTGGCGTCGTGGCCTATGCGGTGGAAGTCCAGGACGATGACATTGGAGAGCCGCGCATCCTCGCGAAGCATGGGAACATTCCAGGCGACGAGTGATGGGGCTTAACACGATCGGCGCTCTGTTGGACAACCGCGTAATGATGAGGGCTTATTGCGAACAACCTCCAACGGGTTGCGGTCACTACGCGGAAATCGATCTAGAGGCGCTCGCCAAGATGCTTGGCCGTGATCATGGATCGATGCACGACGATCTGGTTCCAAAGATGCGCTGTTCGAAATGTGGATCAAGACGGGTGTCGATCAACATTTCCCCGGAAGTCCCTGATTACCTCAGACAGCCCTGAGCGATGCGCCTCTCGGAATATCCCTATGTCAGCGTGCGGCTGGCCTGTTCGCTGTGCCCGCGCAAGGGTCAGTACAGGCTTGCTCGACTCGCCGCGAAGTTCGGACCCGAGGCCGATCTGCAGGAAGTCGTCTGGCGGCTGTCAGCCGATTGTCCTTACCAGCGCGATCGCTGGGACCGGCCGCCGCGGAAATACGAAGCGCGATGCAATGCCCGCGTTCAAGACATCGACGAGACCCGTGAAAAGCCCGCCGACATGGCGCCCGCCGACCGCCGAGCTCGGCTGAAGCCTATCGACGGCGGGAAGATTTAACGATCCGAGGGTTCGCTATCGTTAATGCCGCGTAAACTAACCATCTGATTCTGCTAATGAAGTAACGGTTTTGAGATTCGACTTTCGACTAGAGCGATGTGAAAGTCTCAGGCTGGCCTACGGGTCTGAGAGATTGCTCGCCGCCCACATGAGAGGCTTGCAAATGAAGCTCGAACTTCAGTGGCTTTTAATGTCGATTGCTGGTGTAGCGGCTGCGATGACGCTGCTCGCGTTCGTTTAGAACGCCAGCGAGCGCGGGCGGCGTTTCCATGCCTTTCAGTTCCGTTTAGTGAGGAGCTCTATGGTCGCCACATGACGTGAACCCTCTCGTACATCGAGCTTCAAGTCCGACGTGCCCCAAAGATTCCCGTCAATATCGCTCAACACCTGCCCGAAATAGATAACGGCCTCAGACCACGCTGCTCGGTCGTCAGCGAGTTCTATCGGATCCGGTTGGTCCCCAACGGGACCGGTGAATTGATACATGGGCATGGCGACACCGCGCTAAAGTTGACGACCGTACAAACAGCCCCGCCGATTCCGGCAGGGCTGTTTGTCTGGATTAATTGGTGCCCGAACCGCTGCCAGAGCCACCGGACCCGCTACCGCCAGTGCCAGCACCACCCGATCCGGCTCCGCCGGCACCGCCCGTGCCGGCGCCACCGCTGCCCTGGTCACCCGTGCCTGTGGTGGAGTTATCAGTGGAACTTGAGCTGCCGCTGCCAGTGTCCTTCGGACATTCCTGCCCGGCCTTACAATCCTTCTCGGCATTTGTCGGGGCGGTTTGTGCCGAAGCGCCTCCAATGGCGAAAAGCGCGGCTGCCGCCGTAGCAAGGAAAAGTCGGTTCATGTTTCGCTCCCTGTTTCGATAGGAACCCAATCAACCGCGGGTGCGAACGTTCCCGAGTGTCATAACAAAAAAGTCTGACCTTTCCCTCCGGGTAAATAAAAAAAGCCCCGCCGAGCGGCGGGGCAAGATGGTCTCGAATGAGGCCACGATAGCGGCCTCCGCAGCGAGCGCAACTTTCAGTATAATGAAACGTTGGCGAAATTCGTGGCCGATCAACTAGAGTGGCGTCCGGCTCGCGCTGCAACAGCGGCCGCCGTCCCCTGCCCCTCGATGACTCTGTCCAGACGTTGCGACATGCCATCGAGCCGGTTCTCTACCCGGCTCCCGACGTCTCGCACCGCTTCCATAAGCCGATCCGTCGCCTCCGAGACGCCCGTCTTTGTCGCATACGTCGCGGCAACGCGCTCACGGAATTCCGAAAGCTGTTCGTGAACGAGCTTGGCCTGGGCCGACGCCGCTTGGGCCGCGACAAGGGCCTCGGCTTTTGAGGCATCGATCCGGGCGATCACGCGCCAGATCACACCGCCGACGGCGCCGAACGCCGCCAAGATCAGTCCGCCGAGAGAAATCGTTACGGGATCGATCATCGAGATGCCCCGGATTGCCGCGTCTTTGTCTCGATTTGCATCATGGTCCTCAACTTATCGCATTCGGTTACGGCGGTCTTTGGCTGGCCCCGAACGAGACTAGCGGCCGCATTCTTCTGGGCGAGTGCGGCCGCCACCGCTCGATAGTTTGCGTCCGCAATTTCGATGCGGCAGTTCGCGCGATCGAACGCGGCGCGGTATCGGTTCGCGATAGTCGACAGATCGTCGGTACGCCGCACGTCGGGCTGCGGCTCCCGACCGGGAACGACCGTTTCGGCTGCGGGCAGACTGCGCGTCTGGGCGGCGAAGGTCGCTTTATTTGAGGCGCAGCCGACGAGCATCATCGTCAGTAGGAGGGCAACGCTTACGGTTGCCAGCCTTGATGTCAGCTTCGAGCTTCGCGATCTGCGCGGCGTCTTCGGCATTGTCTTGATCCCTGAGCTTGATGAGATGGGAGTTGTCCTCGCGCATCTTCGCGAGCAGCTTTTCGGTGGCGGCACGATCGATCTCGCGAGCGGCCTCGACGCCCGCGCGCTTCTCCGCGTCGCAGACCAGGCCGGCGCGCTCTTCGCCGCGATTGCTGCCCCACCAGATGCCGACGACGAGCGCAACGGCCGCCGCGCCAATCGGCGTCCGAATGAAGGCGATGAATGCCGAGAACAGCCCGCCGATGATCGGCGCAATGAATGCGCCGCAAGGGACGAACCGGATGAACAGTCCAAGAAGCGTCGCACCCATGTCAGGACATCAGCTTTCCCTCGCGGACGAGCGCGAGATCCCTGTTCTTGATGTGCTGAATGAAGAACCAGAGGCCGACGCCGGCGGCGATCAGCACAAACGGCCAATTGTCGGCCAGCGTGATGCCAATCGATTCCATGACGCTGCGAACGCGCAGCCAGCCCCCGGAAACCTCTTCCGCCCTGTCGAGAAGGCCCGTCTGTTCACCGGCGAAGCCTCCGATGCCCAGCCAGGTCAGAACGCGGGTCCACAAGCCGCCCTGCTTCACCACGGCCTGCTTCTCCGGCGGCAGGTCCGAAACGGTCGCATTCGCGCGCGTCTCCGCGATCGGCCGATGATCGTCGGCCTCCAGTTTTGCAATGACGTCGTCGGTAACGATATCGCACGGCGCGACCGGATCGCGCGGGTTGCGGCGGTTCCAGCTCGCCTTCCATGCCGCGAGCGTGTCCTTCGAGCGCGAGCCCCAGCCCGAGCCGACGACGCCTACTTCGTGATAGCCGCGGTCCTTCAGAAGCTGCTGGACCTTGCGCGCCATCGCGGGTGATGGATAGAAACTCACCTCGATATCGTCTTCCTCGAAACCGGGATCTTCGCCTTCGACCTCGGCGAGCGGCGGCGCGACGAGGCCTTCCGGCCGCGCCACGGGCAGCGGCACCGGCGTGAGCGCCGGTTTCGGTGCGGGCGCACCGCCGAGCCGCAGAACCTCATCAAGGACGCGCTCGACCTCGGCGGCCGATACCAGAGCCTTGTTCAGCTTGTCGCCGGAATAATAGGTCTCGCCGCGCTTCACCTTGCGATGGGCGCCCTGCGCCGCGGCGAGGACCGGGAAAGACGCCCATTCCTGCGCAAGACGCTTGCCGAACTCGGTTCGGGTGATCCGCCCGGCCATGAAGGCCGCATAGCCGCGGCGGCGGAGCAGCTGATAGCCAAGCCGATCCTGCAGGTCCGGCGACAGAATGTCGGACGCCGCGGCGGCTCCCTCTTTCACCAGATCCTGCAGCGTCGCCCGCATGAACTGATAGCGGCCGCACGCCGACGATCCGAACCGCTTCGTGAAGGTCGGCTTCGCGCCGATGATCTGACCGATGGTCATCGAGGTCAGCGGCTTCGCCAGCTTGTGCTGGTTGTTGCCGTAGACAGTTCCGTAGCCCTTCGGCGCCTCCTTCGATCCAATGAAGTCGAGCAGGCGCGCGGCGCCGGCCGGAATGGTCGGGTCCATCATAATTCTCTCCGTTGGGACAAGATTTTCAGGCGCGGACGCATGCGTATCGCCATGCGATCAAGCCTCGCCATCATCAAGAATGGCGATATCTTCTGGTTGACGGCCAAATCGGCCAAGGGCTACGTACGCCAATGCTCGATTGGTTCAGACCTAACCGCATCCGCGTAAGGCGCTATGGGAAGACGTCCTCGGCCCGCGTCTATGCGAACCTGCGACTCGCCGAATACTGCAGCGCACTTGGTGCCAAGAGAGTTCTAAACGTCGGCGCCAAGCCCGAAGCGGGGGATAAGCAGGGACGGACCTACGAGGACTACTTCCCAGGCGCGGATTTCCGCACGATCGACCTCGCTCCTTTTGATCATCCGCGTCACCGCGAGGTCGATGTCATGAGCCCGCCGGAAGATCTCGGCGAGTACGACCTCGTCCTTTGCATGTCGATGCTTGAGCATGTCGACCGGCCGTGGCTCGCTGCGCCACACATCACGAGGATGGTTCGCCCCGGAGGTCATCTGTTCGTTTCGATGCCGTGGTTCTATCCAGTCCACGAAGGACCGGGATTTGGCGATCACTGGCGTGCAACGCCTTCTGCGATGACATTCTTGTTCGATCAGATGGAAGCCATTCGCCACGACTACTATCCGAGCGTGATCAAGGTGGTGCACGATCGAAAGCGATATTGGAACGATCCGAACAGCACCGCCTCAGGATTCGCAATGTTGTTGCGTCGACCGATATCCTGATCGCCTCGTAGCCCGATCCCTCCGCCCGGGTGTTCTTGACGGGCATTGACCGCCTAGATTAGCGTCTATCACCCGCGGGGACGCTCAAACGCCGATGATAGCCTCACAATGCAGACTGTCATTTACAGCGCCGCTCGTGGCTTACTTCCGATCCCGCAAGGAGCAGAGCAAAGCGCCCTCCGTTGAGGTGCGCATTGATGGGGCAAGGCGAGCGCTCAGTCCAGCCGATATACCCCTGATCGTCGCAAGCCATAACGAGGGCCACCTCGTGCAAGCTTTCTTGTGTCACTACAGGAAGCTTGGTGTGACCCGCTTCTTGTGGCTCGATGATCGCTCCTCAGACGATACGGTTTCCCAGCTTCGCAAAGAGCAGGATGTCGATATCCTGACATCCAACGTTCGATATGGCGAAGCTTCGCGTGGGCGCATTTGGCGTCAAATGATCGTCGATCTGTATGGCCGGGACCGCTGGTATCTCTCGGTCGATGCAGATGAATTTCTCGTCTATCGCAGCCACGAGAGCGTCCCACTCTCTGATGTGATCGAGAGGTTGCAGGCGCGAGGAATTCGACACTTCTGCGCGCCGATGCTCGATCTGTACCCGAGCACCCCGCTTTCTGAATCCCGCCTAAATCGCGACTCCGAGCCTTGGAAGGTCGCTGACTCCTTCGATGCCGAAGGGTACACCGTTCAAACCTGTTCTAGAGGCTGGAAGATCGAGGGCGGGCCTCGTTCGCGTACCTTCGGCCGCGCGCTTCTGCTTACCAAGTATCCGCTCGTGTTCTGGACGCGAGGAACGAACCTCAGATCTTCCACCCACTACCCGGCCCCCTATCATCGCAATTTCAATCCGCCGATGGGCGCGCTTTTACACTTCAAGATGTTCAGCGACGCGCCGGAGCGATATCGCGCCACCGTTGAGAATGGTCAGCACATTGAGGCCGGGGCCTACTATCGGGACGCGCTCCGAGTAATTGACAAAAATCCGGAGCACCCTTTTCAGTATGCACACACGACGCGTTATGAAGACGCCGAGCACCTTTTCAGGATCGGCGCCTTCGTAGATTGGGGCTAAGGACGCGCGTAAACGGCAATCGCCAAGATCTGCGCCCGCTTGTTGTTCAGCAACGCAACTCGCGCTCGAAGATTCTGTCCGGACGCCTGTCCCGTCACATCGATCCCGACCGCCCGCCAGATGTAGATCCCGCCTCCGGACGACAGGACACCCACGCGCTCTTCGACGCCCTCGACGTAGCCTGTGTTTCCAATACGTGACGCGTATATCTTGATATCCGTGTCAGGCGTCAGAGTGTCCAGCTCGCGCACCATGAGGAACACATCTACGGTGGAGGGCACTGCATCGGCGGTCCTCGTAATTGTCCGGAGATCGAGATTGTCAGTTGTTCCGAGAACGCGAAAAACCACTTCTGCAATACAGACGTTCGCGTTGTTCGGCTGATCGAGATAAATCCAGATGTGATCCCAGAGCGTGTTCTGATCGGTCGACACGATCGTCCGCCCAGCGCTTTCGTTGACCGTGTCGGTGAAAGTAAGCGAGCCAAGTATCGATCCATCCGTCCCGCTCGCTGGGGCAGCGCCCTGCTTGCCGTACAGATAGAGCGTGACCGACGGGTTTCCGGACATAACGAAACCGCTGTTGTTCGACCCATAAACAGTTGCTTCCAAGACCGGCCACGCCTGGCTTGTCGTCTTGCCCACATACCCGTTGGAAATGCCCGCCCCTTGGTTGTTTCGACCGGAGCCCCCGCTGTCCGCTTGCGAGGTTGCCCCATCGAAAGCGGCGGCGAGTCCGCCAAACTGGACCATGTTGCCGATGTTCGTTCCGGGCGGATAGTTGTAGACGGGTCTTGTGCCGCGCACCTCGCCCGCAATCGACAGATCCTCATTCACCGAGTTGGCAGCATCGACATATGTGCTGACGTTGAAGCTATCCGCCCATCCGTTGACGAAGGGATATGGCGCTGCCATTGCGTTCGCCAATGCCATGTCCCGCTCCGCGAGCTGAGCCTTGGTAACGTCACCCCCGCCGCCGCCTGAGCCGACCTCAGCCGCGACCCCGAGATCGTCCTTGATCCAGAGCTTGTTGCCGTTGGCGAACAGACGGAGCTTTCCAGATGCGGGCGTTCCGGGCTCCGTCTCCTCGGTCATGTCGAAGTAATTCAAAAAGCTGGCCGAGGTAAAAAGCCAGGCCTTCAGATTGGCAAGTGTAAGCTTCTTCCAGACGCCTGACGCCGCGCTGTCACCAATCCCGAGGGTGTCCGCATCGACCGGAGTCGTCTTTGCCGTGGCGGCCGCGAGAGCCGCACCGAGCGTGGTGCCGTTCAAGAGATCGGTGTAATCGGCCTTGAACCAGTTGGCGGCAAACACCGACGTCGAGGGGCCGTCCGTGATAGCTATAATTCGATCATTCGCCGCAAACTCCACGCCGCCCACCGTGCCGCCCGTCGAAACGATCCAGCTGTCCCCGGCGATGACGGCGCCAGCCGTCCCCCCTCCGCCGGTCGCCGGAAAGGCGCCGCTGGCCGCGCTCCACGTGCCACGCAGAACCACGGCCGCATCGAGCGAGTTTACACGCGCCTCGATGGTGTCGAGGTTCACAGCCTGCGTGACGGTGATGTGCTGCAGCTTTTCGCCCGCCTCATCCAGCGCAGCCTTTGCGTTGTCTGCCGCACCGCTAAAGCCCGGACCGGGTTCATAAGAGATGTCCTGCGCGGCACCGGGGCCGGCCGGATTGAAGAACATCGTCAGGGCGTCGTTCGCGGCCATTTCGCCGCCGTGCGAAACGAGGCTGACCGGCACCTTGCGATAACCCGCGCCGACGACGACGGAGCCGACGACCGAGAACTCCGCCCAGACGACCGCGTTGCCGTCCACCTGGAGCCGCAGATATCCCTTGGTGTTCGCCCCGCCGAAATCATCGAAGCTGTCGAGAAGCGCCGTAATGTCCTGCCCGAACGCGTTGTCGTCGTCGATGTAGAGCCAGGTGACGCTCTCAGGATCGGCGTGATTGAAACGGATCTTACCGTCGCCGGGATCGGCGTCGGCGGTCTCAGATGCGAAGGTCAGCAGGTTGCCGCCCGCGTTCCCCGATGCAGCATCCGTTTCTGCCGCCGTTCCGATAGCGCTATAGGTCCAGATCTTCTCCCAAGGCACGCCGCCGATGACGGCGGACGCCTTGATCTGATACGGGCCGCCGAGCGCGAAGAAGTCGGCGTTTCCGCCGGCGTCAACCGTGAACGGATTTGGCTTCGGAGAAAGACCCTCACGGTCAGCCTTGATCGGGGCGAGGATCGCCATTTCGCCGTGGCGGCGAACCTCGACCGTCGCATCCGACACGACATTGCCGAAGCCGTCCGTGATCGTCCGCTGCCAATGAGCAAGCGCCATGTCATTACCCCGATTGATACGATCAGTTGATTTGCGGGCCGCGAATGTCGCCGGTCGCGCCGATGAAGGTCACATTGCTGATGCCATCGATGGCGGCGCCGGCACTGCCGCCGGGAGAGCCGCGGCCTTGACGTCCGCCACCGCTCACGCCCGGCTGTCCGGCTGTGCCGCCCGAGCCCGCTCCTACGCCAGGCGCGCCAGCCGCCTCAGTCGTTCCGGGCTGGCCCGGATATGATGCAGGGCCGCCGAGACCCGGTGTGAGACCTTGACCACCGCCGCCGCCCGCGAATGGGCCGCCGGTCGGATACCGAAAGCCGCCGCCGCCGCCGCCGCCAAAAATCTCGCCGCTTGGACCGGACCCGCCCGTCGGCACAGGAAAATCAATGTTGATAGGCACCGTCGTCTTGAGGGCGGTCCCGCCGTGAATGTTCGGCTGCGTCGATCCGCTCGTATTGGCGTCGCCGCCCTTACCCTGAAGGCGGCCGAGAAGGAACAGGTTGATGATGACGCCAGCGGGCCATGACCCGATGTCGAGCGCCGGAGTTCCGGACACGAGCGAGCCAACGCGAGCTCCCGCCTCGACATAGCAATTGACGATGGTGCCGGATGTCGGCGGGGGATAGAGAAGATTGTAGGCCGCCCGCAGTTTCACGTTGAACCGGGCACTGTCGATGATCAGGTTGCGCGCCGACGGATCGAAATCGCCGAACGTGCGGAACAGCATCTCCTGCAGGTCAAGCGCATAATCGCCGGGGTTCGGCTGAAGGCGGACCAGCTGCGCGGGCACCTGAACCGGCGCGCCTGTCGCGTCCTCGAAGGGCAACCCCTCGACGCGATAGCCTTCCCCCAGAATCGGGACGATGCCGCCGGTCCGGGAGAGCTTGCAGGTCAGCCTGCGCGGCGGGTCGCGGAAACGGCCGAGACGGATATTCCCGGTCCTAAGCGCGGACTGCCGCCCAAGGTCGGCGATCCAAGGTGCATACAGCTTGTAGACGGCCGGCGAGAAGTAATCCTCGGCCGCCTCGCCATCCAGAACCGCGACGACCGATCGATAATTGTCTGCGTCGTCGACCTTCTTCAGCGGATTGTTCTGCGAGTAATAGACCCAGACGTCGGAGACGCGGAGGTCCGGCTGCTCCCTGTTCCCGAGGCTCTTGCGCGTGATGAGATCCGGCGACAGGACCGCGACGTCCGTCGCGATCGGGCGAATGACGCGCAGGCGGATGGCGGGCGCGAGATCGTCCCAATAGACGTATAGGCCGCCGACTTTAACGAGCTCGGCAGCCAGCTTGTCGACGGGCGTCGGTTCGGGAATGCATCGGCTGTAAAGCTGCGCCAGATGGCTCGCCGTCTCCGCGCGCCAGCTGTCGATCGGGATGTATTTCGAGGGCACGCCGGCGTAGTTGGTCAGCAGGTCGGCGAAAATGTCGGCCATGTCCGCGCCGGTGTAGATCAGGCAAAGCTGGACACGGTCCTGCGCCTTGTGCGCTTCGGCGGGCGTGTTGTACTGCGCACGCGTCACGGACATCGTGTCTCCGGAGCGCGTGAACGCCATAATCTCCTTGCCGCCGACCGCGACATAACCATTCGCCGGGTAGGTCGCACCGATACCCACAGGCGAAAGAACGAAGCTTCCGGCCGCCTCATTGATGTCCGCGGTGAGGAATCCGAGGGAGAGCCGCGGCGCCTGGCTGCGATCGCCGTCGGCAAACTTCAGCGCATCCTTCGCGATGATCTGGAATTCACCCTGAAGGTTCGGCCCTTCCATATGATCGATGATGAAGGTCCGCTTCTCCATGTCCTCGAGCGCCTGGCCTTCGACGCCGCGATACCATCGCAGCTCACGCCCGCGCAGAGAGATCTGACGCGCACGAAACTTCCCCCAGAACGTGCCGCGATTGAACGGGTCGTATGGGCGCTCGGCGAGATACTTATCGAAGCCCGGGCCGGTGTCGGTCCAAAGCTGGTTTCGGAACGATACGGCCAACGAGGCGCGTTGCCCCATCGTCTCGCCCAGCGAAATGACCTGCGGCGTAAAGCTGATGTCGGTGACGAGCGCAAACGCCTCGATGCCGGCCCGGATGTATTGCTCGCCCTGTGGGCAGAACCGCATCGAGACCGGCGCGTCGGTATAATGTGCGCGGTCCTGACAGGTCTTCGGCGTGTTGAAGCACTTGATCGATCCTGTCGGGCTCGGGCCGGAGAGCGTGGCCGTGCACGGCGCAACGCCATAGCTGAGCGCGCAATACGGCATATCGAATTCGATGAATTCGACGGAAACGATCGTCGTCATATCGCGATGGCCTCAACGTCGATGGTGACGCTGAAATCCTCCATCACCTCGTTCATCACGGGGATCGGATCGCGCGTAGCCCAGCAATAACCGATCTCCGATGGGCGGCTTTGCGGGGCCCATGCCCAGAAGAAAGGCTTCCGTTTGCTGGCATACGCGATGAACGGCGCCATCTCCGCGCGGAACCAGTCCGCATCCAGCAAGTCGAAAGTGATCGACGTGCGCAGGGTCTCGGAAATGATCGTGCTTCCGAGGAAGTCTCCACCCTGCGACATGTCCGATTGCGCTTCGGTCTGGCGGCCCATCGTGATGGGCGTATGGCCGGGCGGAACGCCGCGCGGGACTTCGAGAAGCCTTCCGACGAACAAGACCGCAATCTGCGGCGGCACGTCATCGAGCGGGTTTAGATCGATGACGATGCTGTCCATGTACGTCGGGACGAAGCGGATCATCAAAGGCTGATCCGACGCCGGCAGAACTGCGGAATGGAGTACGATGAATTCTTCTTCGTCCTCTGGATCCGGATATTTGACGGTGACTTCGACGCCTGCCGATCCGAGATTGTGCCGGGCCAGCGCAACGAAATCGGCTTCGCTCTCCGTGCCGAGACTGAACGTCAAGGACTGAGGATCCGCACTCGCGGCGACCCATTTCGAGTTCGTCAGCGTGTTCAACATATTTGTCGCCGGATATCCGGCCGCGTCTCCCTCCGCGCTCACGGTCGCGGCTGTGTTCAGCCAGCCGAAGACCGGAGCGTTCAGGCCAAGCGTCGTCCGCTGTCCCCTCGCGAGGACAAGGTCTTGCGAGATAACGATCATGGACGGGTTGCCCTGCTGTCTTTACGCGGCGACGCGGGTGACGGTAATGATCGGCGTGCCGCCGTCTTTGATGTGATCGTTGATCTTGTTAATCGTTTCCTCGATCGACGACACGCTGACCCTCTCTCCGTAGATGTTGAGGTTGAAGGCCTGCGCCGGCGGAGCCGCGGCGGGTTGCTGCGAGGCTGCGGCCGCACCGCTGCCGCCCCCTCCTCCGCCGCCACCGCTGACGCTTTTCGAGTTCTTGTTCGTAGACATGATCGCGGAGACTTGCTTCATACCGAGCGCGAGATGTAGCCCGGCCATGACGGCAGCAAACGGCATCGGATACTTCGCGATCGATTTCGCCACGCCTTCGTAGGTCGAGACGATGGCGTTCGCGATGGCGATGGCTTTATTGTCTTCGAAAAGCTGGCCCATGATGCCGAGGGCATCCTTGGCGTAGCTCGCCATCGCGACATGCGCATCGGCCAGAGCCGCGCGCTTCGCCTGGGCGTAGGTCTCCCACGAGATCGCACCGGCGGCGAGCATTTCATCGAGGCGCGCGATCTCGTCGCGCATGATCTCGAACGGCTCGCGATATTCGAGTTCGAGCCGGAAGCCTTCCGCCTTCAGCGCGGCGTCTCCGTAACGCTCGCCGAGTCGCGAAAGCGCCTCTTCTTGTTCCGGAGACAGCTCGATGCCGAGGCGTGTCGCCTCCGCGATCATGTCCTGCGTGAAGCGATAGGCCTCCGCGGCTCCGGTCGTCATTTCCAGCGCTGCGGCTTCCGCCTCAAGCTGGGAAATGCGCTCCTCGCCGCCTGCCTCGATATCGGAGAAGCCGCGGCGTTTGCGGCCCTCGCGCTTCGGCTGCATCTTGCTGCGCAAGTCTTCCAAGGCGGCTTCGCGATCGATGGGATCGAACGCGGCTGCGACACGGTCGTTCGCGATCGGACTGAAGTTGCCGATCTGCCCCATGCCTTTTTCGATGGCCGGCAGAAGTTCGAGAAGCTCGCGCGCGGCCTTGATGAGGATGTCCATCTCCGAGGAAACCGGCACTTTCGCCAGGTCCTCGAAGCGCGCCTTCAGCTTCGGCATCTCATCGGCGGTCGCTGTGCGGAAGGTGTCGATCAGGCCGCCCATTGCGGCCGCCGGGCCGAATTTCGAGCTGTCCCAGAAATTGTCATTCGCGACTTCGCGCATCCGCTCGGCGAGCTGCCCGAGATCGGCGATGTCCTTGTCCGCGTCGGGCCAGATCCTGTCCCAGAAGCCGCCCTTGCCACGGATGGCGTCGATGCGGTCTTCCATCTGCCGAAGCTTCTCGCGCGCCTCGTCGGCGGGCAGATTGCGCAGCTTGTCCGCGAGCTCGTCGACGCCGTCACCTGCGCCGCGGCTCTTCACCCCGAGGGCCTCGAGATCTTCGGCCAGGCGCTCGGCTGCCTCTTCGGCGTCCTCGGAATCGCCGGACATGCGGCTGTACGCCATTGAGGCGATGCCTGCGAGCGCCGCGAACCCGATGACCGCGAGATTAATCGGGTTGAGAAGGAAGCCGGCGATAGCAGAGCCGACGCCCTTGATGGCGCCGATGACGCCGGTTCCGGGCGCGAAGACCTGGCTGATCTGCATGCCCTGCTGCATGAGCATGATGAACGGGTTCTGTCCCGACGCGAGCATCACGGCGATGTCGTTGATCTGGTACGACAGGTTTGCCATCTGCCCGGTGTTGAGCTGCGTCGCGGCTGCGGCACGGCCAGCCGTGGCAGTCCACTGCGTATCGAAGTCAGACACCTGCGCGCTCATCTGCTTCCAGATGCCGGAATACTGTTGAAGCATTTTCTGGCTGGTCGCGAACTCGTGGACGCCATTCGTCAGCCGCGCGAGGTCGGCCGCCATCTCTTCGAGCGCGGCGTCGGCGGGCTGGATCGATGCGGCAACCTTTCGGGCCGACGCTTCGACCGCGCCGCCCATTCCGGTCACAGCAGCCTCGACGCGCTTAGACGCAGCCGCCATACGATCCATTTCGGCGGAAGCCTGGACGATGTCGCGGCTGTCCGCCGTCAATCCGATGTGAGCGAGGTCGGTCATTTAGTTTTCCCGTTGTCGCGGCGAGACCTGATCAGAGCATCGTCGAGATCCTCAATCAGTTCGATTTCCCAAGGCGCAAGCCGCAGTCTCGAATGTCGAAGAAACGCGTCGATGTCGGGCCATGAAATCGGTTCGATGCCGGCGAAACCGCCCGCCTTGCGGCGACGCAGCCGCCAGAATGCGGTCCAGAGATGGTTTGTTGCCTCCGGGCGCGGCGGAACAGCCAGCTCGGCTTCCAGCTCCGCGATCTTCTCCGGCTTCTTGGCCCGCGCCAGAAGACCGGAGAGGACATCGCGTTCGGTGTTTCCGTCCTTGTCGGTACGGTCAAGCGCGAAGGAGCGCTCGGCGTGAGCGATCAGATCTTCGCCGAGCGCGTCATAAAACTTTTGTCGTCGGCGAGGAATTCAAGCGCGCCGGCCATCAGGAACGACTTCTTGCGGTCGAGCAGAATGCTCAAAGCGTTTTCGGGCGTGTACGGGAACGGCTTGCCGCCGAGATTGATCTCCGTCCAGCCGAGCAGCCGCGATGTGATAAGCGAGGCGTTCTCCTTGCGGATCTGCTCCGGATCCTCATCGTCCGGCTTCCATTTCTTGCCGTTCACCTGCGCCTGTTCCTGTGCTTTGCGCACAGCGAGGTTCTTCTTGGCCAGGCGGTTGCCCAGATCAATCGTGGCCTGATGCCCGGGCCCGGCAAAAATCCACACCCAGCCGATTTCCTTGCCGTCGTGCGTGACGTTCCATTCGGCCGTGTCGGCCGTGTCGAGATCGGCGAGGTCGAAGACGGGCGCGGCGGCCGTTGCAGTGTTCGATCCCATTATTTCACCTTCTTGGTTTCGGAAACGGCGATGCGCTCGATCCGGCTTTCGTCCTGAAACCCGGCGACGGCATATCCGTCTGCGCGAGCGGCTCGGATCGCGTCTGCCAGCTTCGTCGCGGCGTCATGGACCGCTTTTGCATGGTCGACGGCGGGCTTCGCCTTCGGTGCTTCGATTTTGGTGTCCATCGCTCTGCTCCTTACGCTGCGGATGTCTGGACCGACGCCATCGCGGGTGCATAAGCACCACCGCGCGGATCGACGCCGATCATCAGTTCAAGGGACTGGGTTCGCGGACCATCCTGCCCGATCTCGGATTTCGAGGCCGACGCGATCGAAATGTAACCGAGGTTGATCGCGACGAAGTCGGCCGGTTCCGCCTCGTTCTCGGCGAACAGAAGATGAAGGCTCAGATCCTCCTCGTTGAGGAAGGCTTCGGTGCGCGAGAAATCGCTGCGCAACCCCGTGATCGATCCCGAGATCGTCATCGTATTGACGAACACATCAGGCGTGAGATCGGACCCGATCACAGGCGCGCCGGCGGCGCGACGGTCGAATGTCAGGGTGCAGCCCGAAAGATCGATGACCTCTTCCGTGCCGAACAAAACCCGCATCTCAACCGCTGTCAGAGGCTGCGATTCCGTGTAGGTGACGTCGGTGAAGTACGGGCTGTCGACGCCTTCGGCTGTTTCCATGTTGCGGCCGACGATGCCCCAGGTGAGCATGGCCATGCCGTTGGGCTGGATCGCGAGTTCAAGACTGCCGACGCGGCACCAATCGAAGATCTCCGATCCGTCGATATCTTCCTCGACTTCCTCGAAGGTGAAGGCCTTCGAGACCGATCCCGGCAGGAGCGTTTTCGGGCGGGTGACCGTGAAGGCGGTATCTGCGACGGCGTTCACTTCGAGCGTTTCCGCAACCGTGATCGTCGAAGCGGTCAGGCCGGTGATGCGAAGATTTCGCCCGTTGTTCGCCGCGGTCGAATGACCCGCCAGTCGGATTACATTGCCGACACGAAGCCCGGCCGTGATCCACGATCCGGCCGCCGCAATGATCGTATGTGCGCCAGTCGTGATGCTGGTCAGTGCCGGCGAGCCCGATGCCTCCGTGAGGACAAGCGGAGCGTCGAAGGTGCCCTTGAACAGTGCTGCGAACAGGGCATCGAACGTGCCAAGCGACATCTCGCCGACCAGTGATCCGGTCACACTGCGGCTGCCGTGGCGCGCGCGTGTGGTCTGGCCGTCGCGACGGACCTCCGCCGACTGGATCGGCGCCTTGGTGAGATTGAGACCACCCGAATTGAGACGAAAGCCGGTCGCGCCGCTCGCGCCGGGCTTTTCGCCCATGTCTGGCTGTTCCTTGAACGCAATGCTGACCTGGCGTCCGCTCTGATATGCCATGATGGCTTCTCCTGATGAAAAGCCCGCTTGATGGCGGGCGAACAAACCGGCTGGGCCGGGCCGTCAATCGGTGACGTGACAGAACCAACGGGCGCTCACCGGCACCCGCCAGCGGCCGTCGTGTTTTCCTTCGCTGTCGGTGCCGCGATAGCCGCTGCCGACGAAGCATCGATCGATGCGGACGGTGATGCCGCCGTGCGCGATCCAAGTCCCGCGCTTGAAGTGCTCCCGCACCTTCCCGGCGATTTCCTTGGCCGCGATGTCACCAACAGGTTCGACCGTGCCTGCAGTCGGAACAGCAACCTCGACCACCAGCGAGCCGCGATACCGGGTTTCCCGGCTCGTCACTTCCTGCGGCGTGTTGCGGAATTCTTGAACTTCAAGATACGCCTGCGGCTTCGGATCATCCGAACCAGCCGGGAACGGAACGCCGGGATAGGCCACATCCAGAGGCGGCGAGAGCGTTAGCCCCGCCAACCTCAGCATCAGCGCGTCGCTGATCTTGGCGTCCACGTCATCGGCCATGCCTTGGCTCCGGATGGGAATTTGATCTATGGTGCGGGCGTGACAGACGACGCGCCCCTTTCAGACACCGAAATCGACGACCGGATGCGGGCGGCGGAACGGGCTCTTGGCTCGGCGCCCGGGGAAACCGTGCCCGGCAACACGGCTCTTTCAGCCGCGCGCGACGCTCTCAAGCTGCTGCGGCTCGGGCTGATGACAGCCAGCGAGAACGCTGAGCGTAAGAAAGACCCAGCTAAGCCGACCTTCCCTTAACTTCTGCAATGGCTCGATCGATGTTCGCCTGCCAATTGGCAGCCGCGAACTCGACGAAGCCGTACCGGGCCTCGACATAGACCGAATATTCGGCTGTGAACCCGATGTAGATCACATCGCCGATATCGGCTGCGGCGATGACCAGGCCGACTTCGCCGCCCGCCTGATATGCGTCCCGAGCTTTCGGATTCGGAGGACGATGGCCCTGCAACATGACCGGCGGGCTTGTCTCCGACGCCTGCACCGACGCACGGAGAAAACCCGTTCGGACCGGCATCCGTCCGCCCCGCCCTCCTCCCGGATCGGCGACCGACGGCCCTTCAAGGGTCAGATCGTCAACCGTGTATTGCACGCCGTACTGGAACACGGCGCGCAGATCGCGCTTCGTCTTGGTCGTGAAGCGCTCGACGGCCGCCGAGAACGAAAGGTTCGTCGCCATCGTCTATCGGTTTGGGAGATAGTCGATGCGATAATCGCATGTGCATCGACAGTTGACGGTCTCTTCGGTCGGCCCTGCGGGATCGCAGGGATACATCAGCGTGTTGCCGCGAAACGTGACGAACGGCTCGTAAATACCGACCGATGTCCCGTGAAGGTCGATGTGCGTGTCGCGCACGCGACCACCGCCGGAATTGCGCCACGTGCGGCGAACGTCTTCGGCGCGGATCTTCCCGGCGTCAATCGCCTGAAGATATGCCTCGTGCCGCCCCTGATGGATCGATGCCAGACTTTCCGTCCGCGCGATGGTTTCGGCCCTGAGCTGCAAAAGCTTGTCCGAATATCGGCCAGTGATCTTTGCGACGGTCTCGGCGTCGAGCTTTCGTCCGTCCCGGATAGCCTTTTGAACCTGCCTGTCGAAGCGTTTGTCGCGCCGGGTCAGCGTCAGATAGTGCTTCATCCGCGCGACGTCCTCGGACAGAAGATCGTCTCGCGCCGTATTGACGAAAGATGCTTGCTGAGCGGTCAGGCCGATGATGCCGCCGGTGCGGCGTCCCGATGGCTTCTCGACACGCCCCGAAACATCGAGCGCGGTTCTGAGCGGATTTTTGCCTTCGGACATTGCCGACGACAGGGTCGCGCGGATGCCGTTTCGCTGATCCTCAGCGATGTTCGTGATGAGGGTGGCGCTATGGCTGGAAAGCCAAGCCTCGGCGCGCGGGTTGCGCAGGTCGGCGCGCAAAACGATCCGACCGCCGAAGACGTCACGCGCCGGAAGCGATCCAACGCCGAAATGAGCCCCGGCCTCGAAAGCTTCGGCGATGGCTCTCTCGATCGGCCTGAACGCCGCGCGATCAATGTGCAGCGCACCGAGCGCGCCTTCGACATCCCCGCGCTCAAGAAACGACGCGATCCGCCCAATTTCGGCGTTCGACGTGATTTCTTCGATCGCTTCAAGGAAGGCATCCCGCAACCGGGGCTCCACCTTCCATATGAGATCGAGGAGCGTTTGCTTGTTGCGTGTCATGCCCGGCCGATCAGTTCCCAGACGGCTTTCGCCGGGTCCGTCCTGATCGGTTCGCAGACGTTGTAGGTCTCGCCCCGGATCATCACCTTGTCGCCCGGCTTCGGCTCGGTTGCCAGCGATGTCGCGAGTATCAGCACCTTGACGTCGCCGAGACGGATCAGCGTTCCGTCGATTTCTCGCGTGCTGAACTGATCGATCATGCCCTTACATGCGTAATCGGTCGCGGTCCCCGCGCCAGGCTTGTGCGCCGCGCCGCTGCCCGTCGATATGCGCGCGACGGTGCAGGCATAGGAGATCTTGTCGAACGCCTTGCCGATCGTTGCGGCGATGGATCCTTCAAGCGGAGAAACCATCACACCACCAGAACCGCGGGCAGCGGCCGCGACGAGACGAGAAGCGGAGCGAGCATCCCTTCGATGGCAGAGGACATCGGGACGGCACCGGCGATGGCCGTTCCCGACCCGTCTGCATATTCGAGTTCGACCGATCCGGCTTTCATTCGCTTCAGCCGCTCGTTCTCCGTTGCAACAACGGACAGGCTTCCCGGGCTCTGAGCTTCGAGCCAAGCCGCGTGATAGCTGGAGATGACGACGGCACCGGGGATGCCGTCAGGGCCAATGGGATTGCCGTAGGCCGTGGCGCCGGTGCGCGGCCATGCGCGAGGCTGATCGATGCCGCCGGTGGGAGTTCCGCTGAACCGCGCGCCGTAGGTCGCGTCGATGTACTGACTTCCGCGCAAGCGCAAGATCGCAGGTGCGGGAGCGCTGCCTGGAAGCGTATAGCCATTTTCCGAAAGCCACGCCGTGAAGGCGCCATCGTCACCATATCCGGCCATGCATCACCCGAAGAAATAGAACGGCGCCACGAAAGGCAGCCACAGAACAGCGGCGACGATCCAGACGCGGATATCGAAAACAGCCATCGGGGGCTCTTTCATTTCGGTGGGATCAATGCGAAAAAATGCGACTTCAGCGGGGTATGCCCCCAGCAAGCCATTCCGCTGAAGGAAGCCGTCACGCTAAATGCACACAGCGTGACGGCTTTTCCTTTTCAGGCCGCGGCCTTTTTGTCGGCGACGAACGTTTCCTTCGCCTCGGTGTCGAGCGCGTTGAACGCCTCGGCTTCTTCCTTGGTGAGCTTGTCGAGAACTTCGATGGGCTCGCCGCGGAACACCGTGTAAGAGCCGCCGCCAGCGTGCTTGGCAACGAGCGGCGCGTCGACCGTGCTGGCACCGGCCGCCACCGAAGCTTCAAGATCGACGATCCTGGCAGTAGCGGTCGAGAGCTCTTCGTCTTTTGCGCGAAGCTGATCGATGAGCGGAGCGGTTTCCTTTTCGACCAGCTTCTTGACGTCAGCATCTTCAACCGAGACGCGGATCGTCTCTGAAACCTGCGTAGGCTTCGCGTCCGGAACGGGATCGCCGTCGAGCTCAAACCAGCCCGTTGCCTTGGCGACGTTGAATTCGGAAACAGTGATGTCCGCTTCGACGGTCTGGCGTGCCTCGATGAGGATCGGGCCATTGATCGTCGTGATGCCGCGCGGACCCGGCATGATGTTCGTGATTTTCATCGGAGGTTCCTTGTTCGCTGGATGGAGAGAGCGGCCGGTTTCCCGGCCGCCCAGACCTCAGATGCCGTCGAGGTAGCGAACCGACTTCGGGCGACGGATGTCGACGCCGCCGAGACGGAAGATGCCGGGAACCTCGAAGAGGATCGGCCCGACCTGCCACGCAGGAAGGAAGCGGAACGGCATCGGGACGTGCATCTTCAGCACTTCGGGCGAGCGGCGATACGCGACCATACGTTTGGTCGAGGACGCGCCGGCCGTGTCGAGGTAGCCAAAGACGCCGCGGATGGTCAGGGCGTTGCCCGTGGTCCGCGTGTAGATGTTGTTCCGTTCGATCCATTCGAGAATGGTCGTCTGGTTCACCGCGTCGATGCGGCGGGTCGAGAGGTCGAGGAGCACGCTGTAGGAAAGCAGCAGCGTGTCCGCGATCTCCGTGCCGAGCGTGCCGGTGAAGACGCCGGTTAGGACCCCGTTGACGTCGCGGAGAACCTGATCGGGCGTCTTGCTGGCAAAAGTCGTCGCCGAGCCGGTGCCGTCGGCCGGAGCCGTCGTCGCCGTCACGTTCGGGTTGTTCACCAGGCCGACCATGCCCTTCGTCGCATCGCCAACCAGAGCCACCCTATCGATGAACTCTTCGGAGATGCGGCGCGCCGCCGTCGCCTTGTCGGCCGACAGGTTCATGCTGAGCATCATGGCCTTGCCCAGCTCTTCGAGATCGTAGCGATAGCCAATCGCGGCCATCGACACGGTGCTCTCGAACTTCTCGCGCAGCAGTTCGGCGTTCGGGACATCCTGCGCCTTGCCGCTGAACCACTGAGCGGCGCCGACGGCGTCGCCCGAGAAGTAGGTGACGGAATTGATCCAATCCGGTGCCGAGGTGTCGACCGGGATCAGGGACGGATACTGAATGTCCTGATACCGGAGCTGATAGACCGTCGGCTCGATGAGCGTTGCCTGCTGGATCAGGAACCCAAGCGCCCGCTGAGGAGCGTCATGCACGTGCATATTCATTGAGGATCGCTCCTGGGGTTAAGCGAGGCGGAGCTTGGCCAGACCAGCAGCGCCCGTGCTGCTGTCCCAAGACGCGTTCGCGATAAGGGTGTTCGACGTCGAGACGTTGGTCAGGACGCCGGTGGCGGGCACGAAGTAGACCGGATCACCCTTGGCGACGGCCACGGAGGCCTGCACCCAGATGATGCCCTTCTTCATGATCGCAGCCGTCGAGTACTGTGCGTACGTGTCGGCGGGCTGCGTCGGGTCGAGCACGGCGATGCCTTCGAAATTCTTCGTGGCCTCCGCATCCGTGACCGAGTTGTCGGTGTCGCCGAGAACGGCGACCTTGCCGAAGCCGAGGCCTTCCGCGTCTTCCACGGTGCGGGAGACGATGACGCTGGGCTCGGAGTTGGCGACCATGCCTTCGAGAGCCGCGGCATGGGTTGCGGCGTAAGTGGTCTGGACCGGAGGCATCAGGCAGCTCCCTTGGTTTCGCCCTTCCAGGCGTCGGTGAGATTGGAGACCATGCCGGCATAGGCCTTGTCAGGCTCGCCCCGGCTGTCGTTGGTTTGGATGCCGTTCTGCACCACGGTGCGGAACGGATCGTTGGAGCCGCCGCCCTTCTTCGCGTCCTCGGCGAGGATCTCGAAGCGGGCGTCGATGTAGGCATCGGCCTTGCCCTCGAGCGCGGCATCGCCGAGCACGGCGCGAACCGTCGCCTTGCGAATGTCGGCATCGGAAAGGCCTTCGGTCTTCACGTCCTTGGCGATGGTCTTCGCCGTGGCGATCAGATCGGCGCGACCCGCGACGCGCTTGTCGAGGTCGGCATCCGACAGAACCTTGCCCTTCAGGCCGTCGATCTCGGCGTCCTTCTTGGCGAGGTCCGCGTCCTTAGCAGCGAGCGCAGCAGCACTCGCTGCCATCTCGGCGGTATGCTTCGCGGCAGCATCAGCGATGCGCGCCTGAAGCGTGGCAATTACGGTGGCGCCCTGATCGGTCACTTCAATCGGGATGCCATCGACGGTAACCGTCTTGAGCGTCATTGGTTTTTCCTTTTCGGGAAGATGGTCAGTGATGACCGGGGCGATGCCCCATTCCTTCGCACCGTCGCCGATACAAAGCTGAGATCCGCCCCGCGCGCGTTCGACAAGCGCGACATGGTTCATGCGGAAATTCGTCATGACGGCGTCGTATGCATCGCCCGCAGGCGACACGCCGTCCTTGATGGTCAGATCGGCGTCGTAGCCCATCGAGAGTTCTGACACGCCGGTCTCGACGGCGGCGATCGCAAAGACATCGCGCAGCATCATGGGGACGCGGACGAATTCGCCGTCGCGCACGACCTCATCGCCGACCTCGCCCATCGCGAGATCCTTCCAGTTTTCAGCGTTCACCGGCTGGGCCGGGTGTCGTAGCGTGATCGGCGCACCGGCGTAAGAGGCGAGCGCATCGCGCTTGAACACCTCTTCCTCCGGCCGGTAGACGCGGATGACTTCCTTGTCGGCAATGCCGAGCTCGGTGCCCCGATAGGCCTGCACGTTGCCGCCGCGGGCAACGCGCGCCGAGGTGACGGCATATCCTTCCTTAGTTCGGCGAAGCTTTCCGTCCAACGCCATGCGGTCAGTGAATTGCATTGCTGAACCTGCTATCGAGATCGGAAAGGGAGGACTGGGATGCTTGATTTTCTTCCGCTTTCAATCGCGGACATCTCCAACGAAGTAGTTGGCGGCCTGATAGTGGTGACCATCGGCGGCATACTGTCGTGGCTTTTCCGCCATCGGATCAGGCGTCAGGTTGTTCGAACATTCGCCGGGGGGAAGGGAGGCTCAGCATCTGTTCGGGGTACACGCAGCGGCGCTGTCGGTGGATCAGGTGGACGGGGCGGCGTGGGTCCAGGAGGAGACGGTGGCCACGCTGAGGTTGAAGGAGACTTCAGCTTCGCCCGCGGCGGAGACGGTGGAAACGCCGGAGAACACAACGGGCGCGGAGGTCGGCGCACTCTCAGCCAAGGCGAAAGATTGAATATGCCGACAGATACTTGGCACATTGGCTACGGAGGCGCCGGGGCCAATCACCCCGAATTTGATCGCCGACTGGGTTTACTCGCCATGTTTCGCAGTGAGTATTTACTCGCCTTCCCGCAGGAGATACCCGTCATTGAAGCTGGCGTGGACATCGTCCCTATCCGCTGGATCAACAAACGCCTTGAAGAAACGGGAGAACAATGGCGGGTTGAAGAGATCAGTACGGAGGGTGGCTACCGGTTACCGCAACTGCCCAAAACATAAGGGCATTACTCCTCGTAGATCCTATCTCTCCAGTCTTCTTTGACCTCGGCAAAGATCTCCGGCCCGAGATCAATCTTGCCGCGGTACGGCTCAACCTTCGCGAGATCGAGGCCAGCAGGTGCGGCATAGCTGATGGTGATGTGCGGCTGATACTCGGGGTGATCCCAAGACGCGCCAGCCTCGCGGATGGCCATGTGACGCCAAGCAAGTTCCGACGACGAGAACAGCAGCACGTTCGCGCGGCCGAACTTCTCCATCATGCGCGGGCCGCCGGGGTTGACCGTGAGCGTCCCCTTCCCGTCCCCGAAGGCCCAGCTTTCGCCGACCTTCATCCAGTCGATGGCCGTGCGGCTGAAGGCGATGGTGACGTGCATGTCGTCGGCGGGCAGCGTCGTTTCGAAGCCCTGCTCTTTTGCCCATGCGATGATGTCGACGGCGTTTAGGACGTCGCGACGCACATACAGCGTGCGGGGCTGGGCGTCATTCGCGGCTCGCCTGCGATCCGCTGCGGGCTCATTGGCATTGGCTGCCGGTGTCGTCGCGGGCTCGACGTCGTCTTCATCCGGCCCGTTCTCGGCGAGCGTGCCATACTTCTTGATCGCGGCTTCGAGACCAGGCAACGATCCGTCCTCGACGAAGGCATTGACCAGCGAATCCGACAGCGCTTCGACCGGCATCAGCGGGAACTGTCCGTTCGATCCGGCGATGGCGCGCGCCGCGTCGGCCTTGATCTTGAAGATGTCGGCTTTCTCCTTGTCGGAGAGACCCCAGAGCGCCGCCCAGGCGTAGTGAATGTCCGGATCGCGCTCGCCGAGCGCGCTGCGGATCAGCACCTCATCAAGCCGATGCAGTGCCGGCTGCATCTCGGTCCGCTGGCGCGCGGCGATGTTGTCGTAATAGTTTTGCAGGTCCGACTTGCCGGTCGCATTCAGTCCGGACGGGCTTTCACCGAGAAGCCGCGTGACCGGGATGTCGGCCGCGCCCGATGCGATCTGCAGGAACTGCCGCATCAGTTCGGGAAGCTGCGCGAAATTGATCTGCTTCTGCTCCCACTTCTCGCCCGCCGCCGTATCGCCGTTCGCCCCGTTGCCCTCGAGGAGCATCATGTTGAACATCGACTTCATCGTGCTGGCGTAAGCAAAACGATCGGTCAGAAGCTTTTCGTTGCCCTTGTCCTTCAGGAAGTCGGAGAGCCCCGGGATGTAGATCACATCCGTCTTGGCTTCCGGGATCAGCCCGGCGACATGACCTTGCGCGGAAGCCGCGTTCCGAACAGCGTCGTAGATGACCTGCAGGACGCTGTCGCCCCAGCCGTCTGCCGCCGCGACTGTTTCATCGAGGATCGGCGCGCCGATGAAGCGGATCATCCGCGAGGGATGAACCTGTGCCGTCGATCCGTTGCTGCCGCGCACGTCGTAATGTTTGGGCTGGCCGTAATAGATGGACGTGACGTCGCGCTCGATTTCGCCGGGCGTGACATCGTAGCGGTTGAGGACGTGCAGATATTGCAGGTCGCCCTTCTCGACGCGCTCGATGTCGAGTTCTTCCTGCGGCCGTCCATCCTTCATGCCGAGGAAGATCGCAGCGCCGCCGTAAAGACGCGCCCGCTGGAGCGCGGAATTTACCTTGATCTGGACATTGATCAGGGTCGAGGCTTCGAACTCCTCGATCTCCTCGATCTGCTTCGGCTTGGCCTGCCAGTCGCGCCATTCGCGCGTCATGTCGTTCGGAATGATGTCGACGATCTTGCGCGAGAGCCAATCCGAGCGATGCATCGCGCTCAGGGTGGTTTGATCAAGCAATTGCAGATCGAAGCCGAGGCTTGCGGATTTGTCCTTGGCCGTACCGAGGCCGCCGACGAAGCTCTTCAGGGAGTCGAACAACATCATCCGATTACGCCGCCTCCCAGCATTCCGTATTTGAAGGTCTTGTCGAGGAGCGCATTGAACGCGCGCGACGTGCTGTCGGCGTCGTCGTCATGCGCGCCCTCGGGAAAGCCTTCGAGTTCGTTGAACCAGTCTTCGTTCCACGGTCCTTTGACCACGAAGACGTTGCCCGCCTCGGCCTGCGCCGAGAACGGCGAGAACCGGGTGATCTTGTCGCCGCTCTCCGGCGATGACCGGACGTTGAAGCCGACCAGCAGCTTCGTCAGGGATTGGACCTGAGACTTGCCAGCCTGGCCGGGATCCTGCGGAAGGCTGATCGCGACGCGGCGCCCATCCGCATCCGCGGTGTTCTTGATCAGACGCTCGACACCGTTCGGAGATAGCCTGTCCCGACAATGATGCGCAACGAAGAACCGGCCGTCCGGCGTCGCGCCGATCTTGGTCCCTGTCGTCCAGTCTGGATCGTTGCTCTCGGTCTTCGGCGTCGCCGCCAAGTCCCAGCCGCGCATCCATCGGATATCGGATGGCGCCGCATCGACAACCGTGCACCAGCCCCGTTGAAATAGCAGTCCTGCGGCCGCCCTGATCTTCCAGTTGCCGCCGAGCAGACGTTCGCGCTCGACCGTCGGCAGCGCCATCAGATTGGCCATGTAACCGGGGTCCGCCGCCATCAGGGCGCGGTTGTCGGTCAGCTTGGCCGGAATGAACGTGACCGACTTGGGCGGGATCGGCGCCATGACGCCGTCTTCGTTCAGCACCTTGTATTCTGCGAGTTCAAGCGGGCTGTTTGCCCAGATGATCTTGTCGCCGACGCGCACGAACCAGCGAAGGACACCGGCACGCTCGGGAATCGAATATCCGCTCTGGGGATCGATCCACCATGAAATGAACTCGGCAACCCAGCTATCCGCATCGGGATTGCAGGTCGCTCGGATGTAGGGACGGACGCCGCACATCGATCGATTGCGGCTGACCATGTACCAGAACTGCTTCGCGCTGAAATGCGTCAGCTCATCGAAGCAGAGCAGCGGGATCTGGGAGCCCTGATATCCGAGCACGGTCTTGTCGTGCTCAAGATGGGCGAAGGTGACAGAGGCTCCCGAAGGGAAGCGATGGTTCAGGACGTGTTCACGAGGCTCCCCGCCGAGAAGCGGGTAAACCTTCATACTCTCGTCCCAGAGACCGCCTTCGTTGCGGATCTGGACCGTCGTCCTGCGGAAGAACACCGCGCCGAACTGCCCGTTGGCAGCGTGGCGCATCGGCTCCATCAGAAGCGCCCATGTCTTGCCGCCACCTGCCGCGCCGCCATAGATCGCGATATCGGCCGGGCTGGCGAGAAACTGAAGCTGAGGCCCGGGCTGCGGCCGGATCCTGATCGGAGCGACCTGCCCCGCGTTATCCGCGCCCATTATCGGGCAACTCGAAAATCGTCACGGCGGCTGGCGGCGCCGGAAGATCCTTGCCGTCCTTACCCGTCAATTCGCGACGGTTCGTGAAGGCGTTGCCGCATTCCTTCGCAGCCTGTTCAATGAGCTGCGCGACCAAGGCCATGTTGCCCTGCCCTTCCGCTTTCTCTGCCATCCGTTGCAGGGTGCGCAATCGAACGGCGCGATGGCTGACAGCGATGCCCGACGTGTCTTCTAGAAACGATTTCCGCGTCTCTTCGAACAGCGTCTTCCAACGCTCGGCGAGGTTTCGGCCCGCGTGCTTGTTCGGGTCGTAGCACTCAATCGCTTGGACCGAGACTTCGACGCCGTGAAGCTTCTTGAGGTTGTCCTTGATCGTGGCCAGCGTGTCGAAGCACGCCAGACACTGGACGACGTAGGCTTGCTGATGCGGGTTCAGCTTGCCTTTCTTGGCGGCCACGGTTCAAGATTCCTTCAAGGAGAGAGCAATGACAGAAATGCCGACGGGTTCAGAGCGCGAGGATCATATGGCGACCCAATTCGCCGCTCTTGGCCGCTTCATCCAAGAGTTCGAGAACGCAGTCGACGCATTTCGTATTGGAACTCGGTTCATGGCCGACGAGGGAAAGCCATCGATATTGGCGATGGTCTTGGAGCACTCCGCGCTTACCGCTGGCCCGCTCTTCGAGATATGGCGCGCTGTCCTCGCAGTCCGATGCAAGCAGGGCGATAAGCCCTATGACGCCGATGCGGAATTAAAGGGCCGGGATGTGGCGAAAGAGTTTGGCGACCTCATCAAACGCCGCAATGAGATTGTGCACGGCACATGGTTCATCGGCTGGGGCGGAGAGAAAACTGACTGGTCAAAGATCCATGCTGAGAAAGGAAAGCTGACCAGCGAGGGCTTCCGGCGCGCGGAGATGCCGTCCAGTGCCAACGAGTTGAATGCTCTCTCGGATCGTGCCGCGTCCCTTGCCAAGTCTGTATTGGCTATATCGATCGGCAAAGACGTTCAGCGTGCCTACAAGAGCATCAACGGGGTTTGGAGCACGGTCGATGCGAAAACCTAAGCCGCGCGCAGCCGGCACGTCCCACAGGCCTGCGATATCCGAAACCCGGAAATTTCGGGCGCGCGTTTCGCGGCGTCTACGAAGGCCTGCACATGGGCTGGCTCGGCACCGTAGCGGCTGACGACGCCGACGAACTCTTCGACGTCATGGGCGCGCAGGGTGAATACAGGCATCCCCGTCCTGCGACTGAACTTAGGGGCGCCGAACTGATCGTGAGCCTGTCCGGCGTGATAAAGCTCATGCTCGACCAGCGCGCAGAATTCCGTATCGGAACATGTCGCACAGTACGGCGCGTAGAACGTCAGGATGAAGTCCGGGACGTGGACGAACCATTCGTTTAACTGCATCTCGGCGCGACCGCGCTGCCATTTCGATCCCATCGGAAGACCCTGCTCGCAGGTGCCGATGACAGACTTGCCGCCCTTCCCGTTCGGAACATTGGTCCAAAGCGCGCCGATCGACGCGCTGTTCAGATGAAGATGGTCTTCGTTGTGGAGCGCGGCGTCTTCGTCGATGAAGGTGGAGCGCATCCAGTCCACGAGCGCACGATCGGCGAGGAACATCGTATCGGCAAGTGGCTCGAAAAGTTCGGCCGGCGGCATGGGGCGCTTTACGAGCATGCGCAGCCTTTGGCAGACTGAAACGAGATCATGATCCACTATCCCAAACGACTACAGGTCTTGGCGGCGAGCCTTTCGGCGCTGGCGGGCTATGTCGACGCACTCGGCTTCTTGAAGCTCGGTGGCTTCTTCGTTTCCTTCATGAGCGGAAATTCGACCAGGATGTCGGTCGGCATCGTGGAGAAGACTTCCGACGCAGCGATCGCTGGATCTCTGATCGCGCTGTTCGTGGTCGGCGTCATGACCGGATCGCTCGTGGGGCACAAGGCGGGACAGCGTCGCCGTCCCGCAGTCCTCGCGGCGGTCGCTTTGTTGCTGACGGTCGCTGCGGTGTCGGAGCACTTGGCCCTTGGTACTCTGGCCGTCGCAGCCCTCGCGCTTGCGATGGGAGCAGAGAACGCGGTGTTTGATCGCGATGGCGAGGTCAGCATTGGGCTGACCTATATGACCGGAACCCTCGTGAAGTTTGGCCAGCGCCTCGCGCATTCCGTTCTTGGAGGAGACCGATGGGCTTGGTTGCCCTACCTCGTCCTCTGGGCAGGCCTGGCACTGGGCGCGTCGGCGGGGGCGTTCGTCTACAGCACTCTGGGCTTCGAGATCGGGATTTCGATTGCAGCGGTCATCGCCATCGTGTTCGCCGTTTCAGCAATCTGGCTGTGAAGGTTGTCGGAAGGCACGGTTACGGTTCGTCGTCTTCCGGTGACAGCACTTCGATAATCTGGGCCACCTTGCCGAGAGGAAACTCGCGCGTTTCTTCGACGAGAGATTCTTCGGCGTCGACCCAAGCTCGCGCCTCGGCCAGTTCTTCAAGCGTTGCGTCGGTCGCAGCGATTTGCGCGATGAGCGTATCGTCCGAGGGCCCGAGAACGGACACTATCTCTTGCCTCGTCAGAGCCATTGTTAGTTCCTCCACCCGGGGAAATCCCCAACCGGAAAAATAGCTCCCACGACTGGCAGATGGCTAGGCGGAATTGCTGCGCGCCTCGCGGCATGATCCGGACTCGGCATCGGATCTTGGTCTCTTGAAACGCCAAAACCGCAGAATTAAATTGCCTGTCGCTCGGCGCTTCGCCCCGCCCAGGAGCTTGGAAAGGAGAGATGTGGGCGATGTTTCGGAGGACATAATGAACGCGATAACTGCTTCAACGAACGCTCTCACAGCCGAAATTGACCGTCTGCTCAATCCGGCCAATTTTTATGCCCATCCCAAGGACGTCTTGCGCGACGAAGATCTCTCACTCGTAGAGAAACGCGCCATTTTATCGTCATGGGCTTCGGACTATTGCGCTGTGGATTCCCGCCCCGAGCTAAGAGAGTATCCAGGCTCCGGACAGCCGGTTTCGTTCGACGACATTATGAGTGCGCTCCAGGAACTCGATGATCAGGATCGGAGTCCGCCACGTCGACCGCTATGGGAAACACGGTGGCCGAAAATGCGCCGTTTGACGGCTTCTGAAATTCTGAGCGATCTCTGATTGCCCGAGAATTGGGGAGGCAGGGTTGCGGCCCCGGCCTCCCCAGCGTGCGCGCCTGCCGCCGCCAAGCTTGGGCGCGATCTGAAAACCTTGGCATTCTGAAAAGTTCGTGTTTTCCTCGTGACGGGAGGGGTCGATATGAGCTTGCCGCTGACCGAGGAGGAACGAGAAGAAGAGCGCTATTTCGGCGCCCTCGACATGGACGATTGCGGGAGAGAGACTCTTATCGGTCTGACGCACGAGCAGTCTCGGTGGCTGATCCAATTTCGACGCGATACCGACCCCTGTAGCCTCAGAAAGCGACCCGCGTCCGACCATGATAAGGGTGAAATGCTTGCGGAAACGCACGAGAGGGCACTTCGTGCCGTCCTATTGGCGATGATCCACCGGGGCGATAATCCACCCCACTAAGTCCAGATCTCAGGCAAAAGAACGCTATCGGCGCCTCAACGGTTTTCCCGGAGGCTGGGGCCGGTCCCTCTGCGGATAGGCGGCAGAAGCATCAACGCGGCGCGTCCGTACTCTGGATGCGCCGTGCTGCCCTGGTTCGTCAAGGGATAATTTTCAGATCCCGAATGTCGATGTGCACAACGCTGTCAGGAAAAAGATCGGGCACGACCTGGACCTTACGCGAGTTCGGCGTGCGTGATACGACGCCGGTGTATTGCGCGAGCACACCGTTCGTCATGCGAACGCGATCGTTCTTCACGACAGAGAATCTTGGACGATCGGGATCGCGCCAATCCCAATTGTACTCACCGCGTTTCTCGCGAGCTCGGATCTTCTGGATATCATTCGGGCCGATGCGCCTCGGTTCCCGCTCGGCGTTTCCGATGAAGGCGAGAACACCTGATGTGTCTCGGACAGACGGCCAATCAACGACACCGCCGGAAAACCGGATGAACAGATAGCCGGGGAACGCCGGCACATGAACCTGAATGCTACGCTTCGTGCCGCGCGAGCGAACGCTTTTCACGACCTTGCCCAACGGAGCGTACGCCTCCATCCCAACCGTCTCGAATGCGACGATGATCCGATCAAGGAAGAGCTGATCGATGACGAGGCAATACCACGCTTCCGGCTGGGTAACTGCCGCGCGATCCGCGAGAACCTGATCGAGGGTGCGCGATGATTTCGGTTCGGCAAGCGGCTGGAGATGGCCTGCAGATCGTTTCACCGCGTCGGGCTTGTTGGTAAAATAATCGGCAAGGTTCTTCACGCGGTTTTCTCCAGAGGCAGAGCCTCAATCCATTCACTGGGGAAGTCGTAGCCTTCGGCGCCCTGCGCGAAATGTAGCGGCGGGCCCGACTGTTTTCGGTGTTCGCGGCGCCAGCGGTCACGCAGCGGCCCATACCGGGCATCGCGCTCCGAAACGAACGACCTTGGCGGCGCGATGGCGGTAGGCGCACTACTCGGCTTCAGCGGAGGCGCACCCGCCCAATCCGGTTCGATCGTTTGCCAGCCCTTTTCGATGATCAGATCGGCCGCGCGGTTCGGCTCCACGAAGCGCGCCAGCTTGTCGGCGAGCAGCTGCGCAGCGTGATCGCCGAGAGGAGCGCGTTTTCGCTTGCGATGATCAACGAGTGCGGCAGCGCGGTTCGGATCGATAACGCTCTCGAGTATGGACCTCGGCGTCGGTTTCGCTTCACGTGAAACCTCGACGGACTTCGGCGCGGGCGCGCCAGCGCGATCAACATCGTCAGATGTTGATATATTCCCTTCCCTTCTACCTTCGTCGTCTGTCACAGAGCCTGTCGCTGTGTCTGTAACAGACGCCTCACTGCGCTGTGACCGTACAGCGGCAGCTGCTTCACGGGCCGCTGCGGTGCGTTTTTGATTGCCGCGCAGCTTCTGTGCTGCCTCTGCGACAAGCTCCTCAACGACGGGATGGAAGACGCGGCCATCCCGCTCTTCCCAACTCTGCATCAGTTCGGCGCGTATCGAAGGCCAATGATCCGGATCACACATGGCCGCGTCTGCGAGCACGTCGTCGTCATTTTCGATCGATCCGGCAGGTAGCTCATGCCATGCGCGCATCCAGAGGTTCATCAGATAGAACGCAAGTTCGGGATTGCGCTTGCAGCGCAGCCACGACTTCGATTTCCGCAGCCGCTCGATATGCAGCGGCATGTATGGCAAATGGCGGACGTCCAGATCCTCGGTCACGCGGCCTGCCCCTCGAATTTTCTCGTTTCATTGCCCCAGGCATTCCAACCGGCGCGCCGCTGTCGCGCGAACAGCTCTGCACGAGCGCAATCCGGCACGACGGAGTCGACGAGAGCGAAGAACTCTTCCGGCTTCCGCGAATGCTCGCGGGCTATACCGTCAAAAACGGATGGAAACGGCTTGTGACGCGGGTTTCCGATTGTTCCGACCAGAACCGGCTCGTGCATCGTCCGAACTCGGTAGCCTGTCCCTAGACGCGGTTTTCCGTTGGCCGTGACCTTCCGCCAGATGAATGCGGACTTGTAGGTGAAGCCCCAGGCCGCCATGACCTCGTGCGCCTGCGGCCGCATGCACTCCGTCGCCCACATGAGCAGGAGGCAGTCGCCACGGGCGAGATCGCCGACGCGCAGCGTCTTGATGGCATCGAGGTTCATGCAGTCGTAGTGCGCCTGCGCCGACTTCGCCGAGCCCGATGCCTCGTCGTAAAGCTCAAACCGCCACGGCGGGTCGGCGACGATCAGATCGTACCCGAACATCTGCAGATCGCCGAACTGCCAGGCCGGAGACTTGCTATTGCCCATTGTGGTGGACAGGGAGATCATGCGGCCCTCTCGACTAGACCACGACCAGCGGGCATTCTTCGCGCATGACCGACAAAGAACGCCAAGACCTCGTCACCCGGATCGGCGCCATGCACTTCGTGGCGGAGGCCCTTATTGTTGCCCTTCAAGACGCTGCTGGGGACGCCGCAGACGCCACGCTTCGCTCCATCAGGGACGATCTGGTGCAGCGCTTCAAGCAGGCAGAAGTTCCTGCGGAGCGAGACCTCGATCACGCAAACCTTACCCGGCCCGCCATCGAAGTGATCGAGGCGCTCTTTGATGGGCGAATTCGCAGCTAGCATCACTCGTCCCTCGCCGCCAGACGTATGCGGATCTCGTTTCGTGTGGCGTCGATGAGCTTGATGGCGGTAGCGGTCGAGCAACCTATCACCTCGCCTATGCGCTTTTCGGAAACGCCTGCGCCAAACAGGATCAGCGCGACACGCAGTTTCCCGTCGAGATCGGTGTCCTGACAGACCCCCACCTTTGCCGCATACGCGGCATCGAACAGGTTCTGGCAGTAGACGTTGAACGGGAGTCCGCACTTCTGAGCGAACTCACGAAGCTTCTTTTCCTGACGTCCGTTGATCGACAAGCTCAGCGCGCGCGGCTGCAGAACGTCTCTCTTCATCGCGCGCCCTCCAAAGTGCGCGAGCGACTTCCACCTCGTGCACGCTGAATTTCTTCGCGATCTGCACCGTGTCGAGCTGTCCAAACCGGAACATCATCAGCATCAGAAAATCCCTCGGCATCGCCGTCGGCGCTTGCTCCGAAGGATCTTGCAGCAGCGCTGATTTCATCGCGCGTCGGCTGCCTGGACGGGTCGACCAATATCCCCAGCCGCAGCAAGGAGCCGCCGCAAGCGATCAGGATCGATGAGATCAAATTCCGAATGTGCCGCATTCGTTGTTTCCGCGCGGCGCTCGATGGCCTCATGCACGAGAAGGAGCGCCGCAAGCTCTTCCCTTGCTTTCTGACGGCGGCGCGTACGCATGACATCGCGCCGATACATGAAATGGAGAAAGGTCGACGCGGCCCATGAACCGGCTGCGCCCTCCCATGCCGCCCTCACCCGGCGAAGCCCGCCCTCTTCGTGAAGCAGACCGAGTTCGTCGGCCGCCCGCGCAAGAATGGTTTTTGTCTTTTCACCCGGCGCGCATTCGCCCGCGGCTTCCCGCACGGCCAGCTTTGCCTCTTTCGCGACGACACCTGACGTCGTGACGAGCCGCGCAAAATCTTGGGTGACTGGCCCAAGATCGAGGATGAACCGACCAACATCCTGCGCAGCGCAGCGCGCATCGTTCACTTCATGAGCAAACGAACGGACATCGGCTGGCAGCACATCGGCGAGATCGCCGGAATCATCGGTCTTCAGGTGGCGGCGGCTGTCGGTCATCGGAAAACGCCTCAGAAAACAGAAGGCCGGGAGCGCGACGCAAAACCGAGCGCTCCCGGCAATTGCCCGGCCACGGGTCTCGACTGCAGCCGGGAGAAAACGAAATGAACTGGCGTATGGACGAAGCCGCTGATTACCTGAGCGGCGTTCTTGGCGAGCCGCACGAAACGGCTGTCGCGATTCTCGAGGAGCTTGGGTACGGCAATGACGTGCCCGGCGAGATCATCGCCCGAGCGGTCGAGGTCGCCGCGTTCTGGGCCCTGCTCGAACTCAATGCCGGTAGCGTGAGCGAGCACTGAGCAATGGAGCGCAAGGCCGTAGCAGTGGATAGAGGCCGCGATCACGCTGCGCGCTCCGACTTTGCGGCCTTAGCTTCCGCGATGATCTGCACAATCAGTGCTCGGCCTGGACCACGGTCCGGGATTTGCTCGTTCTCCCACCGCCATATAGTGGCGACGTTGACGCCCCACTTTTCGGCCAGTTGCGACTGGGTGAGATCCAAAGCCCTGCGAGCCGTGGCGAGATCGTTTGGCGTAACCATTCCGCAACTATGCGTAACGCATAATACATAGTCAATGCCTAACGCATAGTTTTTTGTGGCACTCGGTATGCATGGCGATGAACGAACCGCACGAACGCCTTAAGTGGGCACGAGAGAAGGCTGGCTATGCAAAAGCCTCCGACGCCGCCCGCGCTTTGGGCATTGAGGAGCCGACCTATTTCGGACACGAAAACGGCTCTCGCGGGCTCTCCCGATCGGGGCGCCGGTATGCTGAGTTCTTCCGGGTATCGTTTGACTGGCTTATGACAGGCCGCGGGGCCCCGCCCGCTGGAGCTGATGTTTTCACGCCTGCCGACAGAGCGGTTTCGACGAACAGTTCGCCCAGTGCGAGGGAGCCAACTAGTGCCCGCATCGCCCCGGAGGCTGATTCCCTCGTCGTTGGCGAACGTGACATACCCATCATGGGAACGACCGTCGGCGGCAGCGAAGGCGAATTTTATCTAAATGGCGAGACTGTTGATTACGCCCGCCGCCTGCCCGGCATCGCAAAGCGAAAAAACGTCTTCGGCGTTTATATCGAGAGCACCAGCATGTCGCCTAGGTTCGAGCCCGGCGAACTCGTCTACGCGTCTCCCTCCCCGCCTCCGAAACCTGGCGATGACGTTCTGATCGAACTAGCGCCAATCAGCGGCGAGCGCGCGGGCCCTTCTTATATCAAGCGCCTCGTTCGACGTTCTGGAAACCGCGTGATCTGCCAGCAGTTTAACCCGGCGGTTGAAGTCGAATACGACGCCCGCCACGTAAAGGCGATCTATCGGATTATTCCGCTGGCTGAATTGGCCGGCTTCTAACCTGCGGCGGCCGCCGCAAGCTCTGACGCGTCTTCTGGCACCTCGCCGTAGACGCCAAGGACTTCCGCGTCATCGAAGTCACCCACAGCCGGATCTCCGCTTCGGCTGAATGCGATCGCGCCACCCTTTGCAGCCAGTCGCCGCGCCATAGCTCTTGCAGCATCAGGTCCGCCGTGAACCTCCCGCGCCTGGGCCACAACAAGACCTCGGTCGGTAATTTCAAACGGCTGAACGACGAAATACGTAACTGCCCCCACGACCATTTCTCCCCAAACGCTATTAGGAAAGGATGACTCGGAGCGCCAGAACAAATCAAGAACAAGCTTTGTCGCATCGAATCGAAATTTCGCTGTCCGATGAAAAAACTATGCGTTATGCATTGACGAGACACTACGCGTAACGCATAGTCGGTTCCAACAACGGAGCCGCCAATGTCTCTCCCAGTAGTAAACACCCCCTCCTCCCAGCCCGAGCTGACCGAAGCCGAAGCATGGTGGATCGCGCATCACGAGCGTGAAATCGCGGAATATCGCGAACGTCTTCCGTTCGCCGTCACCGATCAGATCGAACAGATGATCCGCTCGCATCAGAGCAAGATCGCGGGGATCCTTCGTGCTGCTCAGGCCCGCTGCGAGGCCGGCGCTTCCCTGACGGAGGCAGCTTGATGTCTGAGCGCGACGCCATCTTCGACCTTCACGTCCGCACGTACGACCGGAACGACCTCGCGAGGTATTTCGCATCTCAGTCGGGAATGTCGGTCAATCACGAAGCCTACATGATCCGCAAGATCGTGCAGGCCGGTGGGCACGCGGGCCTGATCGACTTGCTGCGCGACATGCACAGCGATGACCCGGGCGACCGCTTCATCCGCGCCGCGCTCTTCGCCGAGGAACGTGCCCTTCGGATCAGCGCCGCGATGCTTGCTTCCTTTCCGGCCGAAATTGCCGAGCTCGAAGCGACTGCCGACCCCGAAGTCCTCAAGAACGCGAGGGCGGCATGAGCGTTCAAGTCACATGCTGCCGCTGCGGCACAATGATCGTTCTTCCGGACGAACACTACCGGTCTGCGAAAGCCAGCGCGCAGATCAGCTTCTACTGCACCTACGGGCACCAGCAGCATTTCGCACAGGGCGAAACCGAAGCCGAGAAGCTCCGCCGTGAACGCGACCGGCTTAAGCAGCAGGCTGCATTCAAGGACGAAATGATCGCCAATGCCAATCGGCGCGCTCTGAATGCGGAGCGCACGGCATCGGCCCGCAAAGGCCAGATAACCCCGCTCAAGAACCGAGCCGCAGCGGGCGTTTGCCCCTGCTGCAATCGAACCTTTGAAAACATCCGCCGTCACATGGCCTCGAAGCATCCCGCTTTTCAGGTGGAGGCTGCGGAATGAACGCCGCCGTCGTCATTGCGCGGACCGTCGCCGAGTTCGCCACCCTCACCCTCTTCATTGCCGCCGTCCTGCTCTGGGCAGGAATAATGGAGTTCCCCGTATGAATGATGATGCCGTATTTCGTCTGCACAGGCAGACCGAAGCCGCACGCTCGCTCTTGAAGGACGTAGGGCTGATTAACGCCCCCGCGCCCGGCGATGGCGAGGAAGCGAACGAAGCTCAGATCAGCGCTGACCGCGTGCTGATCCACGACACCGTTGAAGGTGAAACCGGGCTTCTCGAAGCCATCGACACGGCCTACGCCTCGATCCTGGATGACGAGATCCAGATCGCCGGCATCGAAAAGCTCATCGCTGATTTCGACGCGCGCAAAAGGGCCGCGAAGAACCGCCGCGATCTGAAACGAACCGCCATTCACCGGGCGATGGAAATAACCGGGCTGGACGCTGGAAAGCTTGTCCGCCCGGCTGTGACCATCTTCGTTTCGAAGAAGGCGCCCAAGCTCGTCGTTACGGATGAAAGCGTGATTCCGACGCGGTTCTTCATTGAGCCGCCGAAGCCCGCTCCGGTCCTCGACACCAAGGCTCTTGAAGCCGAGGTCAAGGCACGCGCTGACAAATTGGCCGAGGCGTTCGCCATCGAAGACGCAGAGCAGCGCGAGAAAGCGCTGGCCGCCGTCAAAGACGCCCTGCCCGCCATCCCTGGAGCCGAACTCGATAACGGCTCCGCCTCGATCAATTTCCGGAGGAAGTAATGAACGTGGTTGCCATGAACGCGGCCGCGCCGCTCCGCGCCTTCTCGGACCGCCAGATCGCGCTGATCCAGAACACCGTTGCCAAGGACTGCAACCGGGACGAATTCAATCTGTTTGTCGAGGTCGCTCGCGCCAAGGGGCTCGATCCCTTCCTCGGTCAGATCATTCCGATGGTGTTCAACAAGGACCATCGCGATCAGACCAAACGCAAGCTTACGATCATCATCAGCCGCGATGGTCAGCGCGTCATTGCGCAACGCTGCGGCGATTATCGGCCCGCCAGCAAGCCGCCGACCTACGAGATCGATCCGGCGCTCGTCGGCTCGGCCAATCCGCACGGGATGATCTCCGCGACCGTCTATCTCTGGAAGCAGGATCCTCGCACTTCGGAATGGTATGAAGTCGCAGGTCAGGCATTCTGGGACGAGTTCGCGCCGTTCAAGTATGCCGCCAACCAGTACGATCGGGTCGACACCGGCGACAAATGGCCGGACGGCAATCCGAAGGTCGACAAGGTTCTGAAAGCGAACGCCGTCGCGTCGCTCGACACGTCCGGAAATTGGGCGCGCATGCCGCGTCTCATGATCGCCAAGTGCGCCGAAATGCAGGCGCTCCGCGCGGGCTGGCCCGCTCACTTCGACGGTCTTTACGACGAAGCGGAGATGGACCGCGCCAAAGTCATCGACGCCGACGCCGCAGAAGTTGCCGAGCAGTTCGCCACCGATCAGCGACTTGCTCACGTCAACGCCAAGGGAACAATCCCGATCGTCCTCGACCGCGTCGAAGGCAAGATCGAGTTCATCCCCGAAGGTCAGTTTGCGGACAAGGTATCGGAATGGCTGCGCGACGCCGTCAGCGCCGACGACGTCTCCGCGTTCGTCGATCGCAATCAGAACGCCTTCAAGATGTTCTGGGCTTTCAACAAGGCCGATGCGCTCAGCCTCCGCAAGGCCATTGACGCCCGCTCGGCCGAGCTCGGTCAGCAGATCGTCGAGGGCTGAGCATGGCGCGGCGTCGCGAATTCAGCCGGAAGGTGCGCGGAGAAATCATTCTCCGCGCCACCAACGAACGCGGGATCCTCGTCTGCGAAGGTTGCGGGCTCGTTATTGGCCGCAAGCCGTTCGAGGTTGACCATACGGTCCCGGAAGAGCTCGTCACCGACAAGAGCAAGCCGCTGACGGCCGACGACGGAAAGCTTCTCGGCACGGATTGCTGCCACAAACCCAAGACGAAGAACGATATCCGGACGATCCGAAAATCGGATCGCGTCAGAGACCGCGACCGGGGAGCCTTCAAGCCGACTAAGCGACCGCTGCCCTTCGGGAAGAAGTCGCCGTTCAAACGGAAGATCACCGGCGAGGTCGTTCCACGATGACCGGAGCCCCACTCCCCCTCTCCCTTCGCTATGAGGGCGAAGGCATGTTCTCGCCCGCTTCCGGCCATTGGGCGCGCCAGGCGGACAAGGATTTCGTCATCGGCGAGGTCTACCGCATGGCGCCGCACGAAGAACGCAGCGCCGCGAGCCACCGTCATTACTTCGCGCAGGTCGCCGACGCGTGGAGCAACCTCCCCGATGAGCTCTTTACCGAGTATCCGACCGCCGAGCACTTCCGGAAGAAGATGCTCATCAAGTGCGGCTACGCTGACGAGCGATCGATCGTTTGCTCCAGCAAGGCCGAGGCGCGCCGCGTCGCGGCATTTCTGATGCCGATGGATCATTACGCGGTTGTCATCGTCCGCGAGGCCGTTGTCCGCGTCTACACCGCTCAGAGCCAAGCCGAGCGCGCCATGGGCAAGGCCGAATTCCAGAAATCCAAAACCGCCGTGCTCGAAGCGATCGATGATCTGCTCGGCCTTCCGCACGGCACCTCCGAACGCAAATCCGGGATGGCGGCATAGCCGCAGAAAGGATCGAACCATGACCGAATCCCCAGGAATGAAACTCCCTGCCGATCTGGACACCATCGGCGCGATCTTCGCCGCAACGAACCGTCAGAAGGCCGACGCTCAGTTGAAAGCGCGGAACGCCGTGTTCGACATCATGAACGATCTCGCCGATGAAGAGGCGGCACTTGATGCGGCCAACGAGAGGGCTTTATCGGCCGCGCTCCGACGCTTGGCGGTGACCGAGGAGCTTCTGAGGCAGGAACGCGCCGCGCGCGCAGAGCTGCAACAGACCGTCGAGCGTTTCGCGGAATTCTCCCGCGCGTCGCTGACAGGGCTCGAGGATGCCACCGACCGGACCGCGGGGCGAGTACATGAGATCGCCGATCATGAGCGTCATTACCGAGACCTTTATGAGCAGCCCGCGCAGACGAAGATCCCGGCCGACGATGAGCCGAACGAACCGCCGCAGGCTCCTCCGCTGGTCGACAACGACCCGCAGTCGGAACCGGCGGAAACCGCCCGCCCCGTCGAGCTCGCCGCAAAGATGCGCCTCGACTTCGACATTCCGAAGTTTCTCCGGCAGGGCCCCGACAGTCTCAAGCTGGCGATGCCCTCGCGCCCACCGCAAACAGCAACCGCCCTCGGCCGCGTGATGCGGCTGACACATGATGTCTTTACCGGTGCGGCAGCGAACCGGATCGGACAGAGGGTTGCGTGATGCTGCCCGGGCAGATGTCCTTTCCCGGCATTCCCGGCCCGCCGGTACTGGAACCGCCTGCACCGATGATGCCAGCGCGCGAGCTCGTGTCCTTGCTCGCGACGCTGCCGCCCTATCGGCCTTCGAGCCCCGAAGAAATTCGCGCTCGTATCGAGCAGCGGCGCAATGAGCGCATGAAATGACAGCCGCCGCACGCAGCCAGAACCCGGACCGGGACGCCGAGATCCTGAAGCGTCACTACGCGGGCGATGTCCCGAGCCTGATCGCGTTCGAGATGGGATTGACCGACAACGTTGTGGCAGGCGTCATCTTCCGGAACACCAAGCGCAACAAGCCGCTCCGCAAGGCGAAGGAACGGCCCCGCACGCATCTGCAGGCGCAGATCGATCGGATCATTGAAGGTCAGAGGCAGTCTGCTGAACGGATCGCCGGAGCTCTTGAGGAAACGACCGTCGACAACGCGGCGTTCAAGCGCGAGATCAAAAGACTCCTCGCCGATCAGAACCGCGCCATCCACGCGCTCTCGTGCTTCCTCGTCGATCTGGCTAAGGACTTTCACGACGCCATCGGCCAGGCCGGGGAGCAGCCCCCGGCCGCAGAAGCGCCCCGTGCAAATTCAACGCCGACGGAACGCCCGAAGTACAAGCCCCGGACGTTCCGCGTCGTGCGCGTTCTCCATGCGCTGCGCGGAGACGAAGACGGCCAGCACCTCACCGCGCGCCTCATGGGCGATCCGACGCCCGGCCGCAGCGCGGCTGATAAGCTCGGCGAGAAGGCCTGACGATGCGCCGCGCCACCACAACCTTGCGTAGAGAGCCGGACCCCGCCATTCTGGCGCTGGCACGGGCTCTTGCGCGGCAGGCGGCGCGCGAGGACCATGAAGCCGAGACGGGAGAAAAGCTTGAGTACGAACCGCCGCGCCGCGATCTACGCCCGCTTTTCGACGGATCTGCAGAACGAAAGGTCCGTTGAGGACCAGATCGCCGTCTGCCGAGCGCTCGCCGAGCGCGAGGGCATCGAGGTGGTTTCCGTCCATCACGACGCCGCGCGCTCCGGCGCTTCCATCTTCGGCCGCAACGGCCTCATCACCCTCATCGCCCAGTCCGAGCTGCTGCCCTGCCCGTTCGACACGGTGCTTGTCGAACACGCCGACCGCCTGTCGCGCGACATGGAGGATCTGTCCGGCCTCCACAAACGCTTCGCCTTTCGCGGCATCGAGATCCGCGCCGTCAATTCCGGCACGATGGACACGGCCATGGTCGGGCTGTTCGGCCTGGTCGGGCAGATGCAGCGCGAGGAAGGCGCCAAGAAAACGAAGCGCGGCCTTTCCGGTGTCGTGCGCAGCGGCCGCTCGGCAGGCGGCAGGCTCTACGGCTACAGCCCGGTGCCGGGCAAGCCCGGCGAACTCGCCATCGCAGAGGACGAGGCCGCGATCGTGCGCCGGATCTTCGCGGCCTACCTCGCCGGGCAGACGCCGCGCGAGATCGCGCACGCGCTGAATCGGGATGGCGTGGCCGCGCCGCGCGGCGCGCGCTGGAACGCCTCGACCATCAACGGCAACACGAAGCGCGGCAATGGCCTGCTGCAGACCGAACTGTTCGCCGGCAGGCGCGTCTGGAATAAGGTGTCCATGCTGCGCGACCCGTCGACCGGAAAGCGCGTCTCCCGTCCTAATCCGCCCGACCAGTGGCAGAGCGCCGAGGTTCCGGATCTCGCCATCGTGGACGCCGAGACCTTCGCGGCGGCGCAGGCGCGGAAGGCGGCGCGCGCCGTCCACTGGACGAACCCGCTGCTCAGGAAGCCCCGGCACCTGCTGTCCGGCCTTCTGCGCTGCCGATGCGGCTCAGGCATGTCCTCGCACGGAAAGGACCGAACCGGCCGCACCCGCCTGCGCTGCACGGCCGCGACCGAAAGCGGCTCGTGCCCCGATCCGCGCATGTTCTATCTGGACAACGTCGAGGAGAAGGTGCTCGGCGCCCTGCGCGCGGAAATGAACGATCCGGCTGTCATGACAGAGTTCATCGCCGAATATCAGGCCGAGCGCATGCGCCTCGCCGCCCGCCGCAACAAAAATCGCTCGCGCCTCGAACGCAATCTCGCACAGGCCGCACGCGAGCTGCAGCGCGTGATCAATCTGATGGTCGCGTCGGAGGGCGATGTGCCGGAACTGATGGCGCAGGCGAAGGATCTGTCCGCCCGCAAGAAGATCGCCGAGGACGCCCTCGCCTCTGCCCCCGGAGAGGTGAAGGTGATTACGCTGCACCCGACCGCGCTCGCCCGCTATGAGCAGATGCTCACCCGATTGCAGGACGGCCTGAGCAAGGGCATGGGCGCCAACGACACCGAGGCCGCGGCGGCGCTGCGCGATCTCGTCACGCACATCATCGTCGGGCCAGGCACGAACAAGGGAGAGGTCGAAGTGCAGATCTTCGGCCGGCTCAACGCGCTGATGGGCGGTAACGACGGTGGCAGCCTGCGTGTGGGGTCAGGCGGTAACGGTCCCTCGCTACCATCAGAACGCTAAGCCCCTGAGCGGCTTAGAAATACGCAAAATCAGCGACTTAAGTATTGCCCGAGTGGTACAAAAGGGCGGTACAAAAGCCGTTGATCATGGCGCGACCTTTCCGTCATCCGAGCACCGGCATCTACTGGTTCGCAAGGCGTCCCGGCAGAATTGCGGGCGCTCGTCGGCAAGAGACCATCGGCGCTCGTCAGCGGTTTTCAATGCAAGGCCCGGCGGAGGCTTGCAGATACCGGGCAAGCCTCCGCCGAAGAGCGGCGGGGGTACGGCGCCACTCTGTTACAATCGTCAAAGCCGCGCCATCAGAACCGATAGTTTACGCCGGCCCGGACAACGTGGAGGTCCTCGAGCAAGGCCCTGTAATATTCGGCCGTCTCGATCTCTTCGCCGACATCGACGTACATATATTCGACCTTGAAAGAGAGGTTGCTGCCGGCTGCGACTTCGACGCCGCCTCCCGCGGTCCAGCCGGTGATCGATTCGCTTCCGGACGTGGAGGTGGTTGAACCGGCGGCATCGGTCACGGCAAGGCCACCCGTCACGTAGGGCATCCACCCGTCAAGATCGATGCCGACACGCCCCCGCAAGGTCCACAGCCAGTCCGCAGATGCGCGACAGTCGGCGGGCCCGCAATTGGCGTTCGATTCCGAACCGTCGAGATCGGCGAGAGAAAAATCCGTCTCGACGCCAGCGATGATCCGGTCCCACTGAAAATTGTAGCCGAGGGTCACACCGCCGAGAAAACCGTCCACGGTGTAATCTGCATAAGGAGGATCGCTGACTTCCCAATGGGAGGCGTCGCTCGTGCCATAGCCAGCGTGCACACCCGCATAGAAGCCGCTCCAGCTTGGTTCGCTGATTTCCTGAGCGACCGCCTTGATCTGCTGTCCTGACATGGCCATCCCGGCCAGCAAGCACGCAATGGTGAAATTCTTCACAGCGATGTTCCTTGGGTTTCAGCCTTTGGAGCGGACCCTTCAGAAGCGGTAGTTCGCACCGACTTTGAAGATGTGGAGATTGTCGATGGTGACGTTGTGCGTCTGCGGGGCTAACGGTGCACTGTAGGAATAGTCCTCGTCGCCGAGGTCGGCGTACAGATATTCGCCGAACATCGAGATGCTCTCGGTGATGCGGAATTCCGCGCCGCCGCCGACGGTCCAGCCAAGATGTGTGTTGCTTTGGTCCTGCCCCTCCGGGAAGGCGCCCGTCGACAGGTTCACGGTGACGTCGGCGATCGCAAGGCCACCGGTCGCGTAGACCAGCATGTTGTCGAAGCCCACCCCGACACGGCCACGGATGGTGGCGAGCCAATCGAGCTCGGTCGTGCTGGTCGTCAGCAGGGGGCCGGCAATCGTGAAGTCTTCCGCGCCGTCAATACCGGTCCCGGAGATGTCTCCGACAAGGCCGATGACGAAGGTGTCGAACTGATAATCGCAGCCGGCTTGGGCACCGCCGAGCGGGCCACTGACATCGCCGCTGTAGTCGCTGAAAGGTGCAGCGCTCGTCTTGTCGCCCTTGCCGCCGCCCACATGCACGCCGACATAGCAGCCCGTCCAGCTTGCGACTGCTGGCGGCGGCTCGAACGTTCCGAGGTCGGCGGCAGTTGCCGTTCCACCCATCGCCAAGGCAATGGCTACGGAGCTGAATGCTTTCATCGGAAATCCCCTGTTCGAGTCGTCGGCTTGGTTGGTTTGGATCATTATGGATTGATTTTGGATTGTCTACGAGTGAAACACGGCCTGCCCGGCATTTCCCCGGTCCTGGTGCATTCGCGCCACAGCGGCGTCTCAGAAATCCATGTCGCCGGCGAATGGCAGAGCGTGAAAGACGCCCGGCCGGGCCACGCAGAACGCGCCGCAGGCGCAGCCCATATCGAGACAGGTCGCGAAATCCGCATGACGGACGAGCCCCGCGACAAACCCGGCCGTGAAGGCGTCCCCGGCGCCCAGGCAGTCGACGGCGTGCACGCTTCGAGCGGGTCGGTGCATCGGAGCCTGCCCCTGGCGGTGGGCCGCAACTCCGCGCTCGCCAAGCGTGACGATTACGGTATGCGGGCCGCGCTCGAACAATGCGGCGGCAAGGGCGTCAATGTTATCCGCGGCCACTCCGAAATCGCGTGCGTACAAGGAGGCTTCGGTCTCATTCACGATGAGAACCGACGTGCTGGCCAGAATGTCCGGATCGATGGGACGGTAGGGCGACGGATTGAGCAGCGTTTCCGCGCCGCGTCCACGGGCCGACCGGAAGCCGGCCAGAATTGCGGCATCCCCCGTCTCGAACTGGGCAAGAACGAGCGATGCTCCCGGCAGCGCGTCGTGCGCCAGCACATCCCCGGCCGACAGCGCCGCATTGACGCCGGAAAATATGGCGAGGCAGTTGCTCCCGTCATCGCTGGCAAAGCCGATCCCCGCGCCGGTCTGCCCGGGCAATCGCCGGAGCATGGAGGGCGGCAGTCCGGCGCTGTGCAGCGCCGCCTCCGCGAACGCGGCGAAGACGTCCTCGCCGACCGCCATGATGCCATGAACAGGGACATCGAGGCGGTGCAGGCCGAGCGCGAGGTTGAAACCCTTGCCGCCCGGCTCCAGAACAAGATTGTCCGCAGCCAGCGATTCACCCGGCATCGGAAGACGTGCTAGCTTGGTGGAAGCTGCTACGATGAAGCTGCCGATTACGAAAACACTCGCCGTTTTCGGCATGGTCCACCTCGCGCCCGACCATTGAACCAGTCCGGGTGGAAATACAAAAGAGAAAGAAGCAGTTCTCGTGTCAGGTGACTTCGCGGGCCAGCCATTAGCAACGTTGTTGCGCGTTCGCGACGACACAGCCGAGCCGATCTATCGCCAGCTTGCCGGACAGATCGAAAAATTGATTGCGACGGGCGCGATACCCGGAGGGACCACGCTGCCCGCCGAGCGCGATCTGGCCGACAAGCTCGGGGTGAGCCGCACCACCGTTCAGCACTGCTACAACAGCTTGCGCGAAAGTGGCGTGCTGACCAGCAAGGGCCGGCTCGGGTCCGTGGTGAGCAAACCGCAGCGCCTGGACATGGGGATGGACCGGCTGAAAGGGTTCACCGAAGAGATGCGGGAGCTCGGCCGGATTCCCTCCTCGAAGATCATCGAGAATGAGGTTGTGCGCGATGCAAACATCGCCGCCATCTTCGGAATGCCCTCCGACGCGAGCTTCCTGTATCTCGTGCGCGTTCGTTACGGAGACGGCGTGCCGCTGTCGCGCGAGCGGGCGTGGTACAGCCTTGCCGCCGCCCCCGGCCTCGAAAAACGCGATGTTTCGGGATCGATGTACCAGACGCTGGCGGAAACGGGTGTCCGGCTGCTTCACTGCGAACAATCCATCGAAGCCACTCTGCCTTCCGCGGTGGAATGCCGGATCTTCGATTTTCCGGAGCCACATCCCTGCCTGCTGATCAAACGCAAGAGCTATTCCGCCGATGATCGCATGATCGAGTACGTCGAAGGCCTGTTTCGCGGCGATGCATATACATACAAACTCAAGCTGGCCATCTGATAGCAGTTTGCGCAGCATCCCAAGGATGCGAGACATTTCATCACCTGCCCCAAGGCCAGACAGAGCGCTACAAACCACAAGTTCGCTGACGCGAACGCATCGAATTCTTCGATGCGCAGGTCCCATATGTTTTTGTAATGGGAACCCTCCCTCGCTACCATCGATTTCCAGCGATAAATCAATAGGGTAGCGGATCCGTGAGGGTCCACGCCTGCGTCCATTCAAGTAAGCCGGGCCAGAATTTTATCCACCATCGTTCGCGTGTCCCTGCGGCGCGCAAGAATTGCGCGGTGTCAGGAACGCGTAAGGCGGGCAAGGATCCAGGGCAGAATTCCGCCCGCTTCCAGCATCTCGACTTCGGCAAACGTACGCAAATCGGCGACAGCGCGGAAGGAAACAGGATCGTGCCTAGGGTGTCGCGCCACGATGTGGACGGGCGAGCCAGGCGCGAGCGCATCCGAAAGCGACAGATCGAAAACATGCTCGCCGTCGAGACCCAGCGAGTTGCGCGTCTGCCCTTTCGCGAAAACCAGCGGCAGCACGCCGGCGCCCGCGAGATTGGTGCGGTGAATGCGCTCGAAGCTCTCGGCAAGAACGACCTCGACGCCGAGCAGCTTCAGCCCCTTTGCCGCGAAATCGCGTGAGGACCCGGCACCATATTCGCGGCCGGCGATAATAAGAGCGCCGGTCCCCGCACGGCGATAGGCATCGCCGGCTTCATAGACCGAGCATACCTGTCCATGCGGGTGACGGATGGTCCTGTTGCCAAGGCTTCCGGGAAGCATCTCGTTGCGTAGCAGCGGATTGTCGAACATTCCGCGTGCGCACACATCGACATTGCCGCGGCGCGCTCCGTAATTACCGAAGCGCAGCGGATCGACACCCGCTTCCGAGAGGAACTCGGCCGCCGGGCTGCCCCGCCGGATCGCAGCATTCGGCGAGATATGGTCCGTCGTTACCGAATCCCCGAGAATAAGCAAAGGCCGAAGATCATACAAACGGCTGAAATGGCCGGGCTCCCGATTAAACGCGGGAAAGGGCGACGGCCCGATGAAGGTGCTGCCCACATCCCAGGGGAACAGCGTCGTGCTGGGCGCCGGCAGACGCTTCCAGTCCTCGTTGCCTGCGCGATCATCGTCATACAGCGCCAAAAACTGACGGCTTTCGACCGCTTGCGATACGCACACCGCGATCTCCTCATCCGACGGCCAGATCTCATGAAGATGCACCGGCGCGCCATCCGCATCCCAGCCGACCGGCTCGCGGGTCAGATCCCGGGTCACCGTACCTGCGATCGCATAACAGACGACCAGCGGCGGCGATGCCAGATAGGCGGCTTTCGCCAGCGGATTGATGCGGCCCTCGAAATTGCGGTTTCCCGACAGGACGGCTGCCGCGACGACGCCGCGCGTGTCGATATCCCTGGAAACCTTGTCGGAGAGGGGTCCCGAATTGCCGTTACAGGTGGCGCATCCGTAGCCGATCGTCTGGAAACCGAGTTGGTCAAGATAGATCTGCAGTCCGGCGTTCTCAAGATATGCGGTGACCGCACGGGAGCCGGGCGACAGCGAGGTCTTCACGTGCGGCGCAGCACGAAGCCCGCGCTCCACCGCCCTCTTCGCGAGCAGGCCCGCTGCGATCATCAAAGGCGGATTGGCCGTGTTGGTGCAACTCGTAATGGCCGCGATCACGACCGCCCCGTTGTCGAGTTCATCATCCGAAGCTGGAACGAGATCCGCCTTGCCGAGATCTCTTGCCCTCTTTTGGAGCGAGACCGGAACATCGGCGAGGCGGACGCGATCCTGGGGGCGTGTCGGCCCCGCGAGCGAGGGTTCGACTTTGGAGAGGTCGAAGTGATATGTCCGATCAAAATCGATATCGCCCGCGGTGTCGGGATATCGCCATAATCCCTGCTCCTTGGTGTAGCGTTCGACGAGATCAATGTGGTCGTCGCTGCGCCCCGTCATTCGCAGATAGTCGAGCGTTTTGTCGTCGACCGGAAAATGGGCGCAGGTCGCTCCATACTCCGGCGCCATGTTTGCGATCGTGGCCCGATCGGTTACCGACAGGCCGGCCAGACCGGATCCTTCGAACTCCACGAAGGCATCGACGACGCCAACGCCGCGTAGAAACTCGGTGAGATGAAGCACGAGATCGGTCGCCGTCACGCCCGGCGTCAGAGCTCCGGTGAGCGTGAGACCGACAACTCGCGGCGAGGCCATCGTGACTGGCACGCCGAGCATCGCGGTCTCTGCCTCGATTCCGCCGACACCCCAGCCCAACACGCCGAGGCCGTTGATCATAGTCGTATGGCTGTCTGTGCCGATCATCGTGTCCGACATCGCCAGAGAGCGGCCGCCGGGCAAGCGGTGCAGCGACACGACTTGCGCCAGCCATTCGAGATTGACTTGGTGCATGATGCCGCTTCCGGGCGGGACGATACGTACGTTCTCGAACGCGTTCTCGCACCATTTGATAAATGCGAACCTTTCGCGGTTTCTTGAGAACTCCTCGCTGCGGTTCATCGCAAGCGCATCCGCCGATCCGAAATGATGGACGACAAGGGAATGGTCGACCACGAAGTCGACCGGGATCCTGGGATTGAGAATTGAAGGATCTTGCCCTGCGGCCGCGAGCGCATCGCGCATCGAAGCCATGTCCGTCATCAGCGGAATGCCGAGAAAATCCTGAAGAAGCGCGCGTCCTGGAATGAAGGAAACCGAGTTTTCCCGCGCAGCGAGATTATGGATGTCCCGCGCGGCATCGTCCGGCGGCAAATGCGCCAGCAATCCCTCTGCCATGATGCGCAGCGACCGCGGAAGCCCGCGCAGCGGGAGCCCGCTCTCTTCAGCCGCAGTCAGGCTAATGATATCCACCATGCAATCCCGACCTGCCAAGGGCCTCGCAAACTGGCGGTCGGGATGGATCGGCATTGTCAGGCCACTTTCAGGTCGGCCGTCATCGAAAGATCGCCGGCCTCGTTGCGCGCCCAGAGCTTGAAACTGTCGGCCTCGTCTCCGGCGGCTCCTTCGACGAAGAACGGAGCTCCGGAAAAAAGCGGCTTGACCGCCCGGAAGGAGAACGCGGTCGGGCGGAGGCCGGGATTGTGTTTCTGGAAAGCGCGCAGCATCAGCGTCGCCGTCAACTGTCCATGCACGATAATGCCGGGATATCCTTCGACCGTACGTGCGTAGGGTTCGTCGTAGTGAATGCGATGGGCATTGAAGGTGACCGCTGAATAGCGGAACAGCAGGACGGGATCCGGGGCGTGGCGTTCCGACCAGTCCGCTTTGGCCGGGGCTGGTTTCGGCGGCGGAGCCGTTTCACCGGGCGCGGGATCGTCGCGGTAGACCAGATTCTGCGTTTCGGTGAGGAGGGTTTTCCCGTCGCGTTCGAACTCGTGCGCGACAGTCACGAAGATCAGGTTGCCCGTTTTCCCCGCTTTTTCCGCAATGTCGGCGATGCGCGATGTCTTGCGCAGCGTGTCGCCGATGGCGATGGGCGCCAGAAACCGGATTTCGCTTCCCGCCCACATGCGGCGCGGCTGGGGCAGCGGCGGCAGGAAATCGCCACGCCTCGGATGCCCGTCCGGACCCATCTGCGATTGTCGCGTCGCCGGCGGGAAACAGAGCCAGTGGGCCAAAGGCAAAATGTCGTCCGTGTCAGCCGGAGCCGTCTCGCTATCGAGGGCTGCGGCCAAGGCCAACATCGGCCAGCGGTCGACACGCTCGACCGACGAGGACACACGACCGATCCACTCGCCAAACTCACTCACGGGTGCCTCCGGGCATTTAGTTGTCGTTATTGCAACTACTATGGAATGGAGTTAGGCTTGCGTCAACGTCCAGAGAGCGGGGAACGAACCCATGGCCATTGTGGAAGTGAAGGCAGAGATCACAGGAAACGTCTGGAAGATCGTGGCAGCGGTCGGAGACAGCATGGAGGAAGATCAGGAAATCCTCATCCTCGAATCCATGAAGATGGAAATTCCGGTGTCGGCTCCTGAAGCCGGGAAGATCACCGAGATTCTGGTGACGGAAGGATCGACCATCACGGAAGGCACCGTCGTCGCCCGCATCGAGGCCTGAGGAGGCTGCGCATGGCCAACATCTCCAAAATCCTCGTCGCCAATCGTGGCGAGATCGCCTCCCGCGTGTTTCGCACTTGCAAGGCGCTCGGGCTTTCAAGCGTCGCCGTTTTCTCCGATGCTGACAGAACCTCCGTGCATGTACAGGCCGCCGACGAAGCGCGGCATGTCGGCCCGGCGGCGGCGCGGGAAAGCTATTTGAACGTCGCAAATGTCCTGGCCGCCGCGCGCGACACCGGCGCGGATGCGATCCATCCGGGGTATGGTTTTCTTTCCGAGAACGCCGCTTTTGCTCAGGCCGTCATGGATGCTGGTCTTGTCTGGATCGGGCCCGCTCCGCAGACGATCCGCGATATGGGCGACAAGGAACGTGCCCGGCAGATTGCCCAGGACGCCGGAGTGCCGGTGGTGCCGGGCAGCACCCGCTTCGAGCCCGGCAATGACACCTCAGAGATCGTAAAAGCGGCTGAGAAGGTCGGCTATCCGCTGCTCGTCAAGGCTGCCGGCGGCGGCGGCGGGATCGGCATGCGGCGCGTGGACGGACCGGAAAAGCTTGTCGAGACCGTCGCGGCGACGCAGTCCATGGCCGCGAAATCGTTCAACAACGGCGCCGTCTTTCTGGAACGTTTTGTTCCGAAGGCACGCCATATCGAAATTCAGGTTTTTGGTTTCGGCAACGGAGACGCGGTCCATCTTTTCGAGCGCGACTGCTCGCTGCAGAGGCGCTTCCAGAAGGTGATCGAAGAAAGCCCTGCGCCGGGACTTCCTTCGGACGTCTTGCAGTCCATGGCACGCTCCGCGGTCGATCTTTGCCGGGTCACCCGGTATGCCGGCGCCGGAACGGTGGAATTCATCGTCGATGCGGACAGTTTCGAGTTCTTCTTCCTTGAGATGAACACCCGCATCCAGGTTGAGCACGCCGTCACCGAAATGGTGACGGGCCGCGATCTCGTGGCGATGCAGATCGACCTCGCGCGCGGCCGGCTTGCGCCGATCGCGCAGGACGAGATTACCCGTCGCGGTCATTCGATCGAATGTCGGCTCTACGCGGAGAATCCGGGCAAGATGTTCATGCCCTCGCCCGGTCCGCTCGAGATTTTCGAACTGCCCGCCGCCGGCGAAAGCCTGCGCATCGATTCCGGCTACCGGCAAGGCGATGAGGTCACGCCGTTCTACGATCCCATGCTGGCGAAGATCGTGATATGGGGCGAGGATCGCGAGATTGCGCGCTCCCGGGCACTTGCGGCGCTTGGAGCGGTCAAGGTCCAGGGCATCCACACCAACCGCGATTTTCTGCTGTCGTGTCTTGCGGACCCCGTCTTTTCAGCGGGCGACGTCCATACCGGTTTTATCGAGACACGATTGAAAACCCTGCTCGCTGCGTGACGGCAGGCTTCTTCGCGCGCGTTTGAGGGGCGGCTTGGCGAGGTCAAGCCGCCCCTTTATATTGAAAAGATGATAGGGAGTTGTGTGTGGCTGGAAAAATGACTGTAACGCAGGTTGAGGGAAGCGACGTTCTCATCGACTTCAAACGCCTCGGTTTCACCGAGTATGAAGCACGTGTCTATCTGCAACTGCTGCGCTCCAGCCCTGCAACGGCCTACGAAATCTCCAAGAACTCCAACGTTCCGCGGCCGAACACGTATCATGCGCTGGATGCGCTCGCGCAGCGCTCGGCGGTTCTGCCGGTCAGCGAAAATCCGGTGCGCTACGTCGCAGCAAGTCCCGATGGGCTCCTCGATGCGATCGCCGGCCAGACACGATCGCTCTGTTCGGACCTGGCGTTGCGCCTGGCCACGATCTCGCCTGCTCAGGAAGACCAGTATGTCTGGACGCTGAAGGGCGAACAGGCCGTCCACGAAAAAATCGAGGCGCTGATCGGTGTGAGCCAGAAGTCCGTCTGGATCAAGGCTGCGGACGATGTCCTGCGGCGGCACAAGACGGCTCTCAAGGAGGCTGCGGATCGCGGCGTCGAGATGCTCATCGTTCTCTTCGGCTTCGATGCCGAAGAGTTTCGCTTCAATGACCGGTGCCGGGTCTATATTCACGAGGCGAACGGCGTGCGGATGGGCACTGCCGACAACCTTTTCACGCTCGAAATCGATCACGTCGAAATGCTGACGGCGGCGCTGGACGACGATGTCACGGCAGCGCACACGCGCAACCGACCGGTTGTTACGATGGCCGCGTCCCTGATCCGCCACGATTACTACATGGCGGAAATCTTCAGCCGTTTCGGCACCGAGATCGATGCCGCATTCGGGCCCCACCTGCGCGACCTGCGGGTCGCGTCATTCTCCCCGCAGCAAATCGAAAACTTCATGCGGAAGACAGGTCTGAACACCCCGTCCTGACTTTATTTTCCGCGCCGCGCCGCCAGCCGGCGCTCCAGATGCCCGACCCCCGCCAGTGCTTTTGCCATCGCGGGGATTTCATCGAAGACCGGCACATTCACCCGGCGTGCCTTCTCGCGATAGCCGCGGCGCCGTTCGTCGAGTTCCGCTGATCCATCCGTCCGCAGAGCAAGAACGAAGTGGGCCGCTCCAGCCCATTTCTTCTGCATCTCCTCGATAACGGAGAAAAGGTTGTCGATCGGATCGATCGTGCCGCGCCCGACAAACGCCGCGAGATTGAGATGCATCGCGATCGCGTCCGTATGCGAATGGCGGTTCACGATATCGATAATCTCGCCGGCGACCCATCCATCCTTCTCCTGAAGCGTACGCACAGGCGTATCGATCGGATTCGCCACCGACGTTCCAGGGGGAAGCTTCAGCGCCTCCAGCGGCAGACGCGCTTCATCGTCGAAAGGCGACACATCGAGTCCAACCGCTGCAAAAACGTCCGTGCCCAAGACGCTGGAGCCTCCGCCGTTTCCAAACAGCGTCACCGCCCTGGTCGGGCGGTCCGGACGCAGGATCAGATGTTGCAACATCAAAAGCGTGTCGATGAACTCGTCGACCGTCGAAACGAGCAAAGCGGGTGTCTGAGCCGCCAACGCGTCCCACGCATTGTCGTCACCGGCCAGCGCGCCGGTGTGCGATGCGGCCGCCAGCCGGCCTTGGCTGGAGCGACCGCCTTTAAGGATGACGACGGGCTTCGTCGCTTTTTCCGACCTGAGAAGCTCGAAGAATGCCCGCCCGTTCTTGACGTCTTCCATATAGACACCGATCGCCTTGGTCTGAGGATCGGTCATGTAGTACTCGACCAGTTCGTGGGGCTGTACGTCCGCACTGTTGCCGATGGTAACAAGGCCGCTGAAGCGAAGCCCGCGCCACTGACCGCGCTTGATGATGTCCGTCGACAGGCCACCTGACTGGGAGACGACACCGATTTCACCTAATTCTTTTGGCGCACCGGCCGGAAACGTCAGACCTCCACGTGGAGAGTAGGTGCCGAGGCAGTTCGGCCCGAGAAGTCGGACGCCTCCCGACTTTGCCTTCGCGATGAGTTCAGCTTCTAGCTCACGTCCTTCCTCAACCTCGCCGAAGCCGGACGAGATGACCTGCGCGATTCGGCAATTGCCGCTCGCCGCAGCGACCGCGTCGGGGATACGGCTCGCGCCGATTGCTATGTACGCATAATCGACAGGCGCCGGCGTCTCGGCAAGGGAGGGATAGGCTTTCAGGCCTTCGATTTCCTCGGCACTCGGATGAATGGGATAGATGTCACCGCCGTAACCGAAGTCTTTCATGCGACGTATGAAGGTGTTCGCGATTGAGACGTCCTTGGTCGACGCACCGAGCACCGCCACCGTCTTGGGCGCGAAGAGCGGGGCGAACTCCTCGGCCGGGCTCCTGCGGTCTTCCGGCACCGGCGCGGGCAGCGACGCGTCGGCAAGAATAAAGCGGGCGTCGACCGCAATCGCGCCCGATGCCGACACGATGAGCGGATTGATATCGGCCTCGGCGACCGCGTCGGCGAGATCCATCAGGAGGCCGTTGCGGCCACCGATCTTGAGCATGACATCGACGAGCGCATTCTCGTCCACGGGCTTCTGCCCGCGTGCGCCTTTCAGAAGAGCCGCGCCTTTCAGTTCGACGAGCATGTCGCGCGCCTCCTGCTCGTCGATCGGGCAGATGCGGAACGAGACGTCCTTCAGGACTTCGACGAAAATGCCTCCGAGCCCGACCATGATCATCGGTCCGAACTGCGGATCGCGCAGCCCCCCAACGACCATTTCCTGACCGGCCGGCATCATCTGCTCCACCAGCCAGCCCTCGACGCGGGCCGCCGCGATCTTCGGCTTGTCGGCCATGCTGCGGATCGCAGCTGCGACGGCGGTGCCGTCCGCAAGATTGAGGCTCACACCACCGGCGTCCGATTTGTGGATGATGTCCGGCGAGATCACCTTGGCAACGAAGGGGCCAGTGAGGCCAGCAATTCGGGACTGAGCGTCGGCGGCGTCGGCGGCCACGAACGAGGTCGGCGTCTGTATCCCGTAGCAGGACAACAGGCGTTTGCCGTCGCTTTCGGACAGCGAGGTGCGGCCTTCGGCGCGGGCTTTGGCGATGATTGCCGCTGGATTCATGGCGTGAGCTGTCATGTTCGTGTCCTCAATAGCTCGTCGGCCAAGTCCGCATCAGATGCTGGCCGAGGCCGTTCGAGCGGCGGCGACGCTGAATGTCGAGCATGCGTATGAGATAGGCGCGGGTTTCCTGCGGCTTGATCACGTCATGCGCGGAAAAAATCCGTGCCATGTCCCAGATTTCGAGATCCTTCTGGATGTGCGCCAGCGCATCCTCGAAGCCTTCGTCGCCGCTCGTCTTGTTGTGAACGATGGATGTGGCAAAAACCGGATCCATGAACGACACTTCCGCCATCGGCCAGGCGACCATGGTGTCGTTGTGCGCGCCGCCGCCCATCGCAACGTACGCACGGCCATAGGCTTTGCGGCAAATTACGGTGATCTGCGGGACCGTCGTCAGGCAGGTCGCGTTCATGAAGTTCATGATGTGACCGGGCGCGCCGCGCCGCTCGGCATCCATGCCGACGACGAAGCCCGGCGTATCCATCAGACGCACGATCGGAATGTTGAAGCTGTCGCACAGCACGGTGAAATCGATGATCTTGCGGCAGGCCTCGGCAGACAGGGCACCCCCGCCCACCTGCGGATTGTTGGCGACGATACCTGTCACCTTGCCGTCCAGACGGGCAAGGCCGACCACGGCCGATTTGCCGAACCGCGGCTTCAGTTCGAAGAAGCTGCCAACATCGACGATGACGTCGATGATCTTTTTCATGTTGTAAACTTGAGTGCGCTTCTCCGGCAGAATGTCGAGGATGCGCTCCTGGCATTCCCCCGACCCTTCGGAGGTACCGGCGGCCGGCGGAAGCTCGCCGTTGTGACTGGGCATGTACGACAGGAACGCGCGAATGGCATGCATGGCCTCTTCGTCGGTGTCGACGAAATGGTCGATCAGGCCGGTCTGCTCGGCGTGGAGCCGCCAGCCGCCGAGTTCTTCGAGATCTATCTTCTCACCGATGGCCATCGACACCAGACGCGGCGATGACACCGACATGATCGATCCCTTCCGCATAACCGCGAAGTCCGAGCAGCAGCACAGCCACGCAGAGGAGCCAAACGAGGTGTCGAGCGCCGCCGCAACATACGGCACTTCGCGCATGCGACGGAACTGCGAGACATCGTTGCCGAGCAGCGTACCCATGCCTTTCGAGCCCATCGCATCGGGAAGGCGGGCGCCCGTCGATTCGCCGATATGTACGAAGGGCAGACCGCGATCGATACATACCTTGCGGATGTACCCCATCTTCTTCGAGTTGGTTCCGCTGGTCGATGCGCCCTTGACGGTGAAGTCGTTCACGACGACGCCCACATCGCGGCCTTCAATCTTTGCAAATCCCGTCAGCTTGCCGTCACGCGGTGTTGTATCCTTCTCCGCTTCAATACTGGAGGCTCCGAGCAGCCCCATCTCGAAGAACGATTCCCGATCGACCAGGGCATCGAGGCGCTCCTGGGCATTGAGTTGGCCGCCCTCTCGGCGCTTGGCGAGCTTCTTTTCGCCGCCCATCGCCGTGCTCTTCAGGCGGCGGCGGTCGAGGTCATCCAAAAGGGCTTCATGAGCCATCGGCGTTTCTCCGGATCAAGCTTGAAAGGTTTTTTCTTCTGCCGTTACGCGAGCCAGCTTGGCGCGGTCGATTGTCGGCATGTAATCGACAGGGAGGACGATCGCGCCGTTCACGAACGGCAGCGGATCAACGAAGAGCGTGTCCTTCGGTTTGAGAAAGCCGTTGAACTCGCCGGCATTGCGGATCAGGCCGCGCGCCGCACAGGCTTCCAGCCAGCCGTGAACCTCGCTGCCGAGACCATCGCCGAGAACCGGCTCCATGCCGTTGCTGCGCACAGCTTCAAGCCCCGCGCGCAGACGCTCAATGCTGCCGAAGCGCTTCAGCTTCAGTTTGCAGAATCCGACATTGTCGATGCCGGCGGCGCGCTCGATGTCGTCGAGCTTACAGATCGGCTCGTCGAGCATCAAAGGGACCGGCGAAGCCTCCGCCACGGCGGCATTCGCGTCCCAATCGGTGGAATCACAAGGCTGCTCGAAGAGTTCGATCCCTGCAGGATCCAATCCCCGCACGAATGCGAGTCCCTGCTCGCGCGAGAAAGCGCGATTGGCATCGAGACGGATCGTGGCGCGATCGGCGATCGCGTCCTGGATCGCATTGACACGGGAAAGATCGGCGTCAAGGTCCTTGCCGACCTTGACCTTGAACGTACGGAAACCCTTAGCGAGCCACTCCTCGATCTCGGCCGGAATCTTGTCCAGATCGACGGCATTGATCGGGGTCAGCAGAGGAAAGCGGGTTTCTTCCGGGATTCGGAGAAGCGGCGAGTCTTCGAGAACCTCGAGTGCGCAGACGAGAGCCGTCGTCGCCACCTTGTTCGATTCGAAATGAGCAAGGATTCGCGCCTTGGCGTCCGGCACGTCTGCACCAAGCACGGCCTTGATCTGGTCGATGCAATGGGCCCAGCCCCCTTCCGGCGTTTCCTTGCTGGAACCCGGCGAGATGAGCGCATCGGCATAGCCGATCCGACCCTCGGAATCTTCAACTTCGACGAAGAACGGTTCGAACACTTCGAACGTCCGGTAGGAGAGCCGGTAGGGCCTGACCAGCGGCATACTAAGACGCCGCAGCACGACTTTGCGGATAGCCACGGAACATCCTCCCACAGAGACGATTTCTGATCGTCAGATTATTAGTTGTTGCTATTGCTACTACCAGATTTCCCGGATGACAAGAGCGGTTCCTTGGGGGTCACCCGGCCTTCGCGATAACTCGTTTTGCTGTCTCCGTGTGGAGGCGCTCGACCATCCGTCCCTCGATCTTAAGGGCGTTCTGGCCAGCGTTTTCGGGCGCCTCGAAAGCCGCGATGATTGCACTTGCCCACCGCACGTCATCGGCGGTCGGCGAGAAAATCCGGTTGCAGCCGTCGATCTGTCCGGGATGGATCAACGTCTTTCCATCGAAGCCGAATTCGACGCCTTCACGACATTCCGCCTCGAACGACTCGATGTCCGCGATGTCGTTGAACACGCCGTCGAAGACTGCAATTCCGTGGCGGCGTGCGGCGATGACGGCCATGGTCAGCGCGGCCCATACAGGCCGCCGCGACGTTTCCAGGCGGCAGAACATTTCCTTGCCGAGATCGTTGGTCCCGATGACGAATGCCTCGAGAGAAACGCTCGCGCGACTCGCCGCGATCTCGCCGATGTTCAGTATGGCCTCGCAGGTTTCGATCATCGCCCAGAGCGGCCGACCCGGAAGCCGCCCGGCACACTCCGCGAGCATCGCAGCGCTCCCGACCTTTGGAATCAGCACGGGGATGTCGACGTTATCGACGGCAGCACAGTCCTCGCTCCAGTATGTCGTGTCCGGGCCGTTGACGCGGATGATGACTTCCCGGTCGCCGAAGCCGCCCTCGCGGACCGCCGCGACCGCGGCAGTGCGCGCCTCCTGCTTCGCTTCCGGAGCAACGGCATCCTCGAGATCGAGAATGACGACGTCGCATGGCAGCGTCCTCGCCTTGGCGATCGCACGGGGGTTGGATGCCGGCATGTAAAGCGCGCTGCGGCGGCGTCCGGCGGCGAAACTGTTCATCAGAGATTCTCCTTCGGCGGAACGGTCTGCCGACCTTTCGAGGCGGCACCGCAGAATTGGTGCAGGCTGATGTGCAAGGACACACGGCTCCCGCTCCGGATGACGCCCGAAGAACGGCCGGAAACCAGCGTCAAATATTAGTTGCATCAATCGCAACTACTGTTCAAGATCGATTGGCCCAGAAAAGGTGACGGAGCGTCCCAGCAAGGGCCGTCCGTCAGAACGATAAGGCGCTCAACGAGGCGCTACGAGGAAACCCCGGGAGGACGGACCGATGAATCGGTTGATCAAGCACGCCATCACAGCAAGCCTGTTGCTTTCACCTCTGGCCGCCGCCGCACAGGCCGACTACCCCACACGCCCCGTCAGTTACATCCTGCACGTCTCTCCGGGCGGGGCGACCGACATCATGGCCCGGCGCCTGTCGATCGAACTGGAGAAAAGCCTCAAACAGCCATTCGTCGTGGAGAACGTGCCCGGCGGACGCGGCGCGGCCCAGTTCGCCAAACTCAATTCGGCAGACCCGAACGGTTACACCATCGCCGCGGTGACCAGTACGCATATCGGCGCCATGAACCAGACCCTGAAGAGTTACAACGTCGACAGTTTCGACTGGATCGCACGGCTGGCGACCGAGCCTTATCTGGTCGTCGTTCCAGCCTCGAGCCCCATCAAATCGATGAAGGACCTCGTCGAGCAAGCGAACAGCAAGCCGGGCAGCCTCGTCATGGCTGGCTTCGTCCGCGGCTCGGGCGGCCACTTCGCCTGGGAGATAATGGCGAAAGCCGCAGGCGTGCCGAGCGCGAACGTACGCTGGGTTCCGTATGACAGCGTCGGCGACGCCGTCACCGCGACACTCGGCGGACATTCCGGCGCGGCGATCGCATATGTCGATCTTGTCCGTACCCATGTCGAGAGCGGAGCCCTGCGTGTGATCGGCATCATGACCGACGAACGCGTGCCGCAGCTGCCCGATGTACCGACGCTTAAGGAACAGGGCATCAACGCCGACACAAGCTGGCAGCAGATGCGCGGAATCATCGGCCCGAAGGGCATGCCGGACGACATCAAGGCCAAAATCGCAAGCGCGGTGGAAGAGGCTTTGAAGACCCCGGAAATGGTCGCCTACTACAAGGAATCCTCATTGCTCTCGGCATTCCAGGGCCCGGCCGACTTTACGGCGCAGGCCAAGAAGGAAGACGGGACGACCAAAGCCCTGATGAAGGACCTGGGGATCAAGTAATGTCTCAGCTCGACGTCAATACTGACGAGCGACCGGAGCCGCGGGAGGAACTTCCTCCCGCGGCAACGCTGTCCTTCCGCCGCCAGTGGGGCGATGTTGCCATCGGCACCGCGCTCCTGGGTTTCGCGCTCTGGTTCTTCGTAACGGCCGGCACGATCGAGGATTACTCCGGCGAAGCGATCGGCGCTGCCGACTTCCCCCGCGGAATCGCCTTCCTGCTCGCGATCGGATCGCTCGTCATTCTTGTTGGCGGGCTGCGAAAACTCCGACAGGCCGTGACCGACGACCACCTTATCGTCGTGCGGCGCTACCGGCATGTGATCATCGGCATGGTGATGCTCGTCGGCTTCCCGGCCCTGATGAGCCTTGTCGGCTTCTACTTCGCGATGGCGCCGTGGATGGCCGCGTTCCTCGTTCTCGCGGGCGAGCGCAGGCCCCTTCACATCGCGGCCTATGTGGCCGGCTTCCTCATCTTCACCAGGGTTATCTTCGAGATGATCCTTGGCACTTCATTGCCTTGAGGTTTCGCAATGCTCCAAGGATTTCTAATCGGTCTTGAACAGTTCACCTCGCTCGCGGTGATTGCCGGTCTGCTTGGCGGCGTGCTCGTCGGCTATCTCGTCGGTGCACTGCCCGGCCTGTCGGCAGGCGTCGGCATGGCTCTCTTGATACCGTTTACGTTCGGACTGGACCCAGTCGTTTCGGTCGTCATGCTCGTAACGCTCTATATGGGCTCTGAATATTCCGGCGCGATCCCTGCAATTCTCGTAAATACACCCGGCGAGCCTTCGTCGGCGGTCACCGCGATCGACGGGTTTCCGATGCGCATGCAAGGCAAGGCTGGCGAGGCATTGACCCTGTCGATCCTCGGCTCCGCGTTCGGCTCCATACTGTCCACGATTCTCCTGATTTTTTCGGTGCACTGGATGACGGGGTTCGCGCTCGCGTTCGGACCTGCGGAATATTTCTCGCTCGCCGTTCTCGGTCTCAGTCTCGTCTCGACGCTGTCGGGACATTCGGTCGTGCGCGGTCTGGTGGCGCTTCTGTTCGGCCTGCTTCTGACGACGATCGGGACCGATCCCGTCGACGGCGTCGCGCGCTTCGTCGTGAACGACGGCCTGCTCGGCGGCATTCCGTTCATCTCGGCGCTGATCGGATTGTTCGCGCTGTCCGAAGTGCTGACCATGCTGGAGACCTCAGACGAGAAGCCCGTCGTGATGCGCTCGATCGACGGCGTCACCGCACGGCTCGGAATCCTGAAGCCGCACATCGGCAACCTCTTCCGGTCGACCTTCATCGGCTACATCCTCGGCGTCATTCCAGGCGCGGGCGCCACGATCGCGTCGCTGACGGCCTACTCCGTCCAACGCCGGCTGTCGAAGCATCCGGAGCAGTTCGGAAAAGGCAGCCCCGAAGGCGTCGTCGCTGCAGAGACAGCGAACAATTCGTGCATGCCTGGCGCACTCGCCCCGATGCTGGCGCTCGGCATCCCTGGAAAGGCATCGACGGCCGTACTGATTGGCGCCTTGGCCATACAGGGCGTTCGTCCTGGTCCGTTGATCTTCACGCAGCATCCGGAGATCCCGTATTCGATCTACATCGCGCTCCTGATCGGGATGCCGTTTATGGTTCTGCTCGGCCTTTGGGGCGCGAAAGCGTGGGTGAAGGTCACCCAGATCCCGCGGCCGGTGATCGCGGCAATCGTCTGCGCGACATGCCTTCTCGGCACGTTCTCGGAATCGAACGACATCTTCTCGATCTGGGTGGCAGTCATCTTCGGCGTCATCGGCTATCTCATGTCGAAGGTGAGCATCGAGCCGGCGCCGATCGTGCTGGCGCTCGTCCTCGGTTATATGATGGAATCGAATTTCCGACGCGCGCTCGTCGCTTCGGGCGACGAACTGTCCGTGTTCGTGATGAGCCCAATCTCGACGACCTGCCTGTTCCTCGCCGTCATCGTCTTCCTGCTTCCGTTCGGCGAGATCTATGCGCGACGGCGGCGGCTGCGGCTCGATGCCGCCGCCGCAGTCAGGACGGGTGACCTCTAAGCGTGGTGGCGACGGGCCGGAGGATTTTCCACATCCCCCTGCCCGTCGCGATCAGCCTCTCGCCGCAGGTCAAGCGCGATTCGAGAAAGGCGACATAGGTCGTGACGCGGAGGATCGTGGCGCGTGCCTCGACAAATTCGTCAATGCTGGCCGCATCGAGAAAGTGCACGTCCAATTGGATCGTCGCGACCGACGTGTCCGGCAAGCTCGAACGCAGGGTGTAACCCATCGCGCGATCGGCGAGTGTCATCAGCATTCCGCCTTGCACGACATCGCGGCTGTTGCGATGTATGTCGGACGCCTGAAATCCCAGCACGGGCGCTCCGTTCTCCCACCTTTCCAAGATCGGCCCGACGTGACTGAGAAAACCGCCGTCTGGGTGCGTGCTCCAGCCATCCTGCTCCATCATCTCAATTCCTTTCAGCACGCTCGACGCCGCATCATCGCCTCACCGCATTGCGTACGCACGAAGCACGGAGCGCGCGCTTCTTGCTGATCGGAATCGCGTTGGCTCAGCGCGGCGTGGATGCCATTACCGATAATCATGCTCGTCATCGAGCCTGACTGGAATCGCTACTGCGCGAAAGCCTTTTCCTGCGCCGCCCCCTGCCGCGGCCCCCGGCACGAAAGGCGGCGTCTGGAAGCGTGCATGCGCCGCTAGCCTTGCTGGTGGCGCAATACGCGAGCGTTGAATCAGGTTGTGTCGTTTCAGATCGACTATGCTGTCACGTCTGCGCTCTCGGGATTTGACTCTGCCTCCAAAGAGAACAAATATAGAACAAACATCAGCCGATCAGGGAACATGAGTGCGTCCGCGTCACAATCCGTTTTGTCCGATCTTCGGGCGCACATTGCCCGGCTGGAGCGCGGTTCCCCGCATGAACGAACATCGCTGCCCTTCGGTCTGCCCGAGATTGACCGTTTCCTACCGGGGGGCGGCCTGAAACGCGGCGCTTTTCATGAGATCCTCGGAGGCACTGGTGCAGGCGGCGGTGCGGCCGCGGTCCTGTTCGCGGCGGGGATCGCGGCACGCAGCCACGGCAAAGTGCTGTGGTGCATGGCGCGGCCGGACCTCTTCGCCCCTGCTTTGTCGCAGGCCGGTCTCGCGGCGGAGCGGGTCGTCTATGTCGAATGCCGGGATGAGAAGTCCCTGCTCGCCTGTTTTGAGGAGGCTCTTCGACATCCGGGCCTGGGAGCGGCCATCGGGGAGACATCGCGACTGTCGATGACGGCTTCGCGCCGCCTGCAGCTCGCAGCCGAGACCTCCGGGGTCATTGGCCTCGCCGTGTGCCGCTGGGAGCGCAAGGCAGAGGCAGAAGAATGCAGAACGTCAAGCGCCGCCGTCACGCGCTGGCGTGTCTCGGCTCTGCCGTCCGCACCGCTGCCGGTGCCCGGCGTCGGCCGTCCGCGCTGGCATCTCGAATTAATCCGCAGCCGCGCCGGGGAAAGCGCGGAGTTCGTTGTGGAGTCCTGCGATGAACAGGGTCGTCTCACTCTTTCTTCCGACATGGCCCACGGACAGGGTACGCCGGAATATGGGCGAGGCCGCACCTCCGCCTGAAACGCCACTCATTCTTGTCGGCAGCGAAGGATCGCGCCGCATTGTGCAGGCCACAAACCAGGCGGCGCTCAAGGCCGGCCTGCATACCGGCATGCCCGCGAGCAAAGCCCAGGCGCTGATCCAGAACCTCATCGTGCTGAAGGCGCAGCCTGACACAGATCACGCCGCCCTCGATCAGCTCGCGCGGTGGGCGCTGCGCCGCTACGCCCCCATCGTTACGACCGATCCTCCGGACGGCCTTGTCGTGGATGCGACGGGTGCCACCCATTTGCACGGCGGCGAGTCTGCCATGCTCTGCGACATGGTGCGGCGTCTCGCGGAGTCCGGCATCGCCGCACGCGCCGCCCTGGCCGACACATGGGGAGCGGCGCATGCTTTCGCGCGGTTTCAGACCGATCCCATTCTCGTTCTTCCGCCAGGGCAGAGTGCCGAGGCACTGCTGCCCTTACCCGTCGCGGCATTGCGGCTGCCCAGCGAGATCGTCCATGGCCTGCATCGTCTCGGTCTCAAAAGCGTGGGCGATCTGGAACACATGCCACGCGCGCCTCTTGCCCTGCGCTTCGGTTCGCAACCGGGACGCCGTCTCGATCAGGCGATGAACCGGGCCTGCGAGCCGATCCATCCGATCCGGCTGCCCGAAATAGCCGAAACACGGCGCGCCTTCACAGAGCCCATCGCCGCAGCGGAAACGATCGCCCACTACATCGAAAAGCTCGTCGTGGATTTGTGCCGCATGCTCGAAACGCGCGGACAAGGCGTGCGGCGGCTCGATCTTCTGTGTCATCGGGTGGATGCGCAGATCGCATCGGTACGCATCGGCACAGCTATGCCCGTACGCGAACCAAAGCGCCTTACCAGACTTCTCCGCGAAAAGATCGAGTTGATCGATCCCGGTTTCGGCATCGAGCTCATGTGCCTTTCCGCAACCTGCACGGAGTCTCTGGAAGCGCGGCAGATCTTGTCAAATCTCGTTGCGCCGCCGGAGGCCGGGATTGCCGACCTGATCGACACTCTGTCCAACCGCATCGGCGCGAAGCGCATCTATCGGATGGCGTCCGTAGAAAGCGATGTGCCGGAACGATCCCTCACCCGTGTCTCGCCCATGTCGGCAGAAACATCTCGATCTTGGTGTATTTCCTGGCCGAGACCCGTTCATCTTCTGCAGCCGCCGGAACCGATTGAAACGATGGCACTTCTTCCGGACCATCCGCCCGTATCCTTCCTGTGGCGGGGCCTGCGCCGGAAAGTCCGCGCAGCGGACGGACCTGAACGCATTTTCGGGGAATGGTGGACGCATGATGCCGAGATGCAGGCCGTGCGCGATTATTTCCGGGTGGAGGATGAGGCCGGAGAGCGTTTCTGGATCTACCGCGCGGGCGATGGCGAACACGCCGAAACCGGGTCGCAGAACTGGTTTCTGCACGGCATCTTCGGATGAGCCGCTCCCGCTACGCCGAGCTTCAGGTGACATCGCATTTCTCATTCTTGCGAGGCGCAAGCTCCTGCGAGGAGTTGTTCGCTCAGGCATCCCTTCTCGGCATCGAAGCCCTTGCCATTACTGATCGAAATTCGCTTGCCGGTATCGTGCGTGCGCACGAGGCCGCAAAAGCAACCGGCGTTCGCCTCACCGTCGGCTGTCGCCTTGATCTCGCGGACGGCATGTCGGTTCTCATCTATCCGACAGATCGGCCCGCCTATGCGCGCCTGTGCCGCCTTCTCTCACTTGGAAAGTCGCGCGCCGGAAAGGCGAAATGCCACCTAGAATGGAACGATCTCGCCGCTCATTCCGAGGGCCTGATCGCGATCTATCTGCCCGATGACGATGACCGTGTCTGCGCAACGCGGCTGCGACGTCTGAGCGCCGCGTTCCGGGGGGATGCCTATCTGGCGCTGACGCTGCGGCGGCGACCAAACGACCAGATGCGGCTCCTGCGGCTCGCCAACCTGGCGGCGTCCCAGCATGTAAAGACCGTCGTGACGAACGACGTCCTGTTTCACGTCCCTGAACGACGGACGATGCAGGATGTCGTGACCGCGATCCGCCACACCGTCACGATCGACGATCTCGGTTTCCGGCGTGAGCGGCATGCCGACCGCTATCTCAAAACGCCGAAGGAAATGCAGCGTCTGTTCGCGCGCCATCCCGACGCACTCGCGCGCACGATCGAGATCGCGGAGCGCTGCAATTTTTCGCTCAATGAACTTGCCTATCAATATCCCGAAGAAAGAGCCATGCCGGAGCTGACCGCGCAGGCAGCTCTCGAACGTTTTACATGGGAGGGCGCCACGGGGCGTTATCAGGACGGCGTGCCGGACAAAGTGCGCGCCACGCTGGAACATGAATTACAGCTGATCGCGAAGCTGGACTATGCGCCTTACTTTCTGACGGTCAATTCTATCGTCCGTTACGCGCGATCGAAAGGCATCCTGTGTCAGGGACGCGGCTCGGCGGCGAACTCGTGCGTCTGCTATGTTCTCGGCATCACTTCCATCGACCCCGTTCGCGGTTCGCTTCTGTTCGAGCGTTTCATCTCCGAGGAGAGGCAAGAGCCGCCCGACATCGATGTCGATTTCGAGCATGAACGGCGCGAGGAAGTCATCCAATGGATCTACGACACCTACGGACGGGACCGCGCGGCGCTGTGCGCGACCGTCATCCGCTACAGACCGCGCGGCGCACTACGCGATGTCGGCAAGGCGCTCGGGCTGACAGAGGACACGATCAAGCTTCTTGCGCGCGAGGTTTCCGGCTGGTCACGCAGCGGCATCGATGAAAAAGATGTTGCCGGTCTCAACATGAATCTCGAAGACCGCCGCCTGCGGCTCACACTTGCTCTGGCTCGCGAGCTTGTCGGTACACCTCGGCATCTGTCGCAACACCCCGGTGGATTTGTCCTGACACGCGACCGGCTTGATGAACTCGTGCCGATCGAGCCCGCTGCCATGCAGAACCGCCAGATCATCGAATGGGACAAGGACGATGCCGACGCCTTGCGCATGATGAAGATGGACTGCCTTGGGCTCGGCATGCTCTCCTGCATGAAACGCGCGTTCATGCTTTTGTCCGAACATAAAAGCATAGACCACGATCTCGCGACGATTCCTCCCGACGACGAGCCGACCTATGCGATGATCCGCCGGGCCGACACGGTCGGCGTGTTCCAGATCGAAAGTCGTGCGCAGATGTCCATGCTGCCGCGGCTGAAACCGGAGAATTTCTACGATCTCGTCATCGAGATCGCCATCGTGCGGCCGGGCCCAATCCAGGGCGACATGGTGCACCCCTATCTGCGCCGTCGCCAGAAGAAGGAAAAGGTCGACTATCCAACGCCGGAATTGAAAGAAGTGCTCGGCAAGACGCTCGGCATCCCCCTGTTTCAGGAACAGGCGATGAAGGTCTCGATGGTCTGCGCCGGGTTCACCGCCAGCGAAGCCGACCAGCTTCGCCGCTCGATGGCGACCTTCAAGCAGACCGGTGGCATTTCCGTGTTTCGGGACAAGCTCATCAACGGCATGGTCGCCAATGGCTATGCGCGCGATTTTTCCGAACGGGTCTTCGCGCAATTGGAAGGCTTCGGCAGTTACGGCTTTCCCGAATCGCACGCGGCGAGCTTTGCGCTGATCGCCTATGCGTCGAGCTGGTTGAAGTGCCGCCACCCCGATGTCTTCTGCTGCGCACTTCTAAATGCCCAACCTATGGGCTTTTACGCCCCCGCGCAGATTGTCCGCGACGCCCGCGATCATGGCGTCGAGGTGCGGCCGGTCTGTATGAACACCTCACGCTGGGACTGCACGCTTGAAGAGGTGGAGGGGAACGATCGCCTCGCCGTCCGGCTTGGCTTGCGCATGGTCGGCGGTCTTAACAACGCCGACGCGGCACAGATCATCGCCACCCGCGCGGACAGGCCTTTCACCTCGGTCGACGATCTGTGGCGACGCGCGTCCGTGTCTTCGTCATCGCTCGTGACGCTCGCACAAGCCGATGCCTTCGCCTCACTCGGCCTTGCCCGCCGCGAGGCGCTGTGGGCGATCCGGGCACTGCGCGACCAGCCGCTTCCCCTTTTTGCGGCCGCCGCCGAGCGGGAGGCGCGGACGGTTCCGGAAATCCATGAACCCACGGTCACTTTGCGGCCGATGACGGCGGGAGGCGAGGTCGTCGAAGATTACCGCCATATCGGCCTCAGCCTGCGCGCCCACCCGCTCTCGTTCCTACGCGCCGACCTGCAGCGGCGCCGCAGGATGACATGCTTGGACGCCATGAATGAGCGCGACGGCCGCTGGCTCGAAACTGCGGGCATCGTTCTCGTACGGCAGATGCCCGGATCCGCAAAGGGCGTCATGTTCATCACGATCGAGGACGAAACCGGTATCGCAAATCTAGTCATCTGGCCGAGCCTGTTCGAACGTGCTCGCCGCATCATCGTCGGCGCTCGGATGCTCGGCGCGTACGGGCGCGTTCAGCGCGAGGGCGATGTCGTGCATATCGTCGCGCACCATCTAACCGATCTCTCCGCCGCACTGGCGAGCATCGGCGTGGGCGAAGGCTCATTTCCGGTGTCCTTCGGAAGAGGCGACGAAGGCCCGCAGCTCGGTGCCTTCACCGCCGAAGAACAACCTTCGTCGATCAGGGTCAAGACACGGGATTTTCGATGATGCACAACTCTACACGAACGGGCCGCCGGTAGAGGCATCCGTACACGGCGAAGCCCCATCGGCTCGGTAAAAATGCCCTTTCACGCTTTGCTGGCCGATGACTGGCTTCGGCGAAGCAGGTTCTCCAGCGCGAAGGCTCCACCGCCGAAGACCATGAGAGCGGATGCCATTGCCGCCCAGGGCAGGTGAAAGTTCGCCCAGCCCTCGGGAATGGTGATCTGGATGATGGCCGTCATGAGCAGAAGGCCGAGCGCCGCGAAGCGCGTTCCGAGGCCGAGGACGAGGAGGATCGGCAATAGGATTTCGCCGATCCCCGCCGCTGTCGCCATGACCGTCGGGAATGGGTACGCATACGCGCTGCCGAAGATGTGGAGCCGGAATTCCTCCTCGAAAAGGAAACGGGCGCCTGTCGAGAGCATGAATGGACCATCCCATTTGGTCAGCCCCGACAGGAAGAACGGCACCGCCAGCGCGACGCGCAGCGCCAGCAGCGGCAGCGCCTTGGGGATCGAGGCCAGCATATCGTCGGCGCGTCCGATCAGATTCCACGCCGAAGAGGGTCCCGTGCGCGTGGTGCGGGTCGTGTCCATGGTCATGCGGTGTCTCCTTCATGTATGTCCGCGAACGCGCCGAGCGCGGCGAGACCGACAAGCGCGGCCCCGAAATCGAAATTTGCGTCCTGCGCCAGCGCAGCCTCGGCCGCCGCGGCGAGGGTCTCGCCCGCGAAGATCGCTCTTGCAAACGGAGCATCTTGCCCGGGGAGGACGTGGAGGTTTACGGCCATGTCGGGACGCACAACCAGCACCGTCTCGGCCCGCCACTCGGTCACGCCCGTAACGACAGTTGTTTGGTGTGCCGCCCAGATGGAGCCAACGGGATGGGCGGAGCTCACGAGTGTTGCGGAGGGGTGTACCGCAAGCCGCATATGCGGCAACACGTCGGGCGGAAGGCTTGCGAGCCGGTGCAGATCGAGCGGCGCGACATCCGCCGCGTGATAGGCTCGCGTCCAGGCCGCTTCCAGCCGGGCCACATCCGGCACGTAAGGCACCTCGCGCGCAGGCCCGAAGCCCGCGATGAAATCGGGAAAGTCCTCGCCATACTCGATGATCAGCGGCGAGACCGGCTTGTTGTCCTGGGCATAGACACGCGCCATTCCCGCGAAAAATTCCGGCCCCAGCAAACGCTCGGTCACGGGGAAGCGCTGCGCCAGTGTCTTCGCCAACCCGACATAGACATTGTTGCGATAGACCGCGAAACGCGCGGCATCCGCCTCGCCCCGCGCTGTGGTGACGCCCACCGGCAGCGGACTTTCGGCGTGCAGCAGCGCCTGAGCGAAGTGGTCCTGGCTGGTGGCGAAGCTCATGGCTCACGCCGCCCTTATATGTACGTTTCGCCGCGCAGCCTCGCGCGCGATCAGCGCATCGGCGTGGACCGCCTCGGCGTGAAGCGTCGCAAAGTCCGGCACGTCGTTGTCCCACTCGATCAGCGTGGGGAGCGGTCCGGTGCGCGCAAGCGTGTGCGCGTACAAGGCCATGACATCGGTTTTCACCGGCGAGCCATGGGCGTCGATCAGCAGCCGATCGCCCGCGCCATCCACGGTCTCGTCATAACCGGCGAGATGAATCTCACCGATGCGCGCGACGGGAAAGCGATCGATATACGCGACAGGATCCAGCCCGTGATTGATGCTGGACACCATGACATTGTTGACGTCGAGCAGAAGCCCGCAGCCGGTGCGTTCGGCGATCTCGTCCAGGAAATCGATCTCGTCGATCGTGCTCTCGGCGAACAGAAGATAGGTCGATGGATTTTCGAGTAGCAGCCGCCGCCCGATGGCCTGCTGCGCCTCGTCGACATGAGCGATCACGCGCTCCAGGGTCTCCTGTGTGTAAGGCAGCGGCAGAAGATCGTTGAGAAAGCCGCTCTCGTGCGTCGACCATGCCAGATGCTCGGAGAAGCTCTGCGGCCGGTAGCGGTCGATCAGGCCGCGCAGACGGCGCAGATGTTCTCCGTCCAGCGGACCTGCCGCGCCGATGGAAAGGCCAACGCCGTGCAACGACAACGGATAGAGATCGGCCACCGCTTCCAGATAGCGGTGCGGCGGCCCTCCGGCACCCATGTAATTCTCGGCGTGCACTTCGAAGAAACCGACATCCGGCCGAGCGTCCAGTATGTGGCCGTAATGCTCCGGCTTGAGGCCGAGGCCGGCGCGGGCCGGCAAAGCGGCGGGTTTGGCACCATCGATCATGGCAACCTCTCTGGCGTGGTGGAACAGGGGGCAGGAGGAGGTCCGCGGCGCGGACCCCCGCCGCCGGTCAGCTCTTGATCGGGGTCAGCGAGCCCATGTTCGAACCGCCCTTCATGGACACGCAGGTGCCCTTCGGAACCGCTTTCCAGGCATTGCCCTGGTAATCGACCGTCGAGGTTCCGGCGCAGGTGGTGCCGGCACCGGCGGCGCAATCGTTCTGGCCCTTCAGGGCCACGCCGTAGCACTTTTCGTTTCCAACCATCTTTTCCGGCGCGAGGGGAGCGGCGAATGCGGCGCCGGCGAAGGCCGTGGCAAGCGAACCCGCAAGAGCCAGGGCAAGGGTCGAGTTGTTCATGGATCGTCTCCTGTTGATCGTCGTCGCAGGCCATCATGGCCGTGCGCTTTCCATTCGGCGGGGGACGAGCGGGCGTTACATGGCGCGTCGACACGAATTCGTGATCAAATGCGCGTTCTGCTTGGACAATATCTGCGCGCGTCCGTAACAAGACGGCACGTGCGTGCGAATGGGAGACAGCAGGGTTGAACGGCAGGAGCGAGCGCGAACTTGCCGATCTGCTGCGGATCGCGATCGCCGGCGACGAGCGCTGCTATGCGGCGTTCCTCGACGGCGTCTCGGTTCTTGTTCGCGCTTATGTCCGCCGAAAGATTTCGCATGGCGGGGTCGATCCAGAGGATGTCGTGCAGGAGACGCTGCTGGCAATTCATCTGAAGCGCCACACATGGAGGCCCGATGAAGCCGTGCTGCCCTGGGTCTACGCTATTGCGCGCTTCAAGCTGATCGACGCGTTTCGCCGCCGAGGCCGGCGTATCGAGATCGATGTCGAGGACATTGCCGAGACCTACGCGCAGCCGGAGGTCGAGACGGTGAGCGATCGCGACATCGGCCGCGCGCTCGACACGCTCGCGCCGGGACAGCGATCCGTCGTCGCCGCGATTTCGGTCGAAGGGCGCTCGATCGAGGAGACGGCGCGACAGTTCGGCATGAACGAAACGGCGGTGCGCGTCGCGCTGCACCGCGGACTGGCTGCGATCGCGCGGCGATTTGGACAGGACTGAGATGAAGACCGACGAACTCATCAGGGCAATGACGGCAGATGCGAGCCGCAGGTCGATGCCGCTCGACACGGCCTGTCGCCTTGCGGGCGCGCTGGCCATTGTCCTGGCCGCCGCGGCGTTCATGGTTACATTGGGCCCGCGCCCCGATGTCCTGGCCTCGCTGGAGACCGTGCGCTTCGTGTTCAAATTCGTGGTGACATTGTCCCTCGCGGCCAGCGCGTTCGCGCTGCTGCGCATTCTGGCGCGCCCCGGCGCCGAAACCCGGGGCTATCTGCCCTGGCTCGCGGCGGCACCTTTGCTGCTGGCCGTTGCGGTGACGTTCGAGCTGTTTGCCGTCCCATCGTCGCACTGGGCGAGCCGCCTGGTCGGTGTGAACAGCCTCGTCTGCCTCACATTCATTCCGCTGATCGGCGCCGCGCCGCTGGTGCTGTTTCTTCTGGTCTTGCGCCATGGCGCGCCCACCCGCCCCATGCTCGCCGGCGCGGTGGCCGGGCTGCTGGCTGGCGGACTGGCGGCCGCGTTCTATGCCGCACACTGTCCCGACGATTCACCTCTGTTCGTCGCCACCTGGTACAGCATCGCCATAACGGGCCTTGCCGTCATCGGCGCTTTCATCGCTCCGCGCATCGTGCGCTGGTAGGACCTCGGAAGCATCACAAACCCGGCTCTCGATGTCGGTACACGCGGAGAATAAGGGTACCGCGACGGCGGTGGGACGTTGCCCGACAGAGGCAGAAACAACCTGCTTTGTCACGACCTCGTCAACGATGATAGAGCGGCGGGATGATATGCCGGCCGGGATCCGGGTCCGGCGCGAAAATCGAAACGGCGCGGGGATGGATCTTGAAATGCGCGGGAGTTGCTGTGACGATTTCCCCGTCCGTGTTCACGGGCATCGGCTTTCGCGTTTCGATGTCGAATTCGACACACCGCGCGGTGCGGACCTCCCGCCAGGCGCCATGCGTCCCTGACCGGAACGAGCGCAGCATCAATGCAAGCTTCCAGATGTTGGTCAGTTCGAGGCTGTACATATCGAGATGTCCGTCGTCGATCTCCGCGCTGTGCTCGACGACGTTTCCTCCGCCGTAATGGCGGCCGTTGCCGATGGCGATCTGGTAGGTGTCGACCGCAACACGGCTGCCCTTCTCGACAATTTCCGCATGAAAGCGGTTTGCCCTGGCCAGCACCTTGATGGCCGCAAGCGCATAACCGAGCCGCCCGAACCGCTTTTTGAGATCGGGATCCAGCCCCTGCGCGAGATCGCTGCTGAGGCCGATACTGGCAACATTGAAAAAGGCGTGGCCGTTGACGGTACCGACATCGACCTGTCGCGTCCGGTCCCGCCCGATGACATCGGCCGCGGCGACAAGGTCCATCGGAATGTCCAGAGTCCGGGCAAGATCGTTCGCCGTACCCATGGGGATAATGCCGAGCGGCAGGCCGCTCTCCATTGCGGCAAGGGCGGCCGACGACACCGAACCGTCGCCGCCGCACACGATCACGAGGTCGGCGGTGTTGCGCAGGCGCACGATGTCACGCGCAATCTCCGGCAGCGCCTCGAACGTCTCGACGGCCACGTCGATGCCGCTCTCGGCCAGGCGATCGAGCACGGGATCAATGGATTCCCCGCCCCGCCGCGATTTTGGATTGCGCAGCAAAAGAGCGCGCCGTCTCGCCTTTGACATTCTTGATCCCGTCTGTTCGTTCAGCGCACATATGGCGAGGAAAGCAGGGCGAGAGAAGCCCCTCAGACCATTGGTGAATCTGCCCACGTAGACATCACCCCTTTGCGACGATTTGGCTCGCCGCTACGAGCGCCATGCACCCAAATCGCGTTCTGCGCGTTTAATGCCTGTGTTTTCATAAGGCGGGGATCGTGCAGAAAAAGACGTCAGATTTATCGGCCCAGGCCGGAAGCGGCATTTCGGGCCTTGACGACATCATGTCGGGCGGGTTCGAGCGGGACCGCGTCTACCTGCTGGAGGGCACTCCCGGGACAGGCAAAACAACGGCCGCGCTTAACTTCCTGCTCGACGGGGCAAGGCAGGGCGAGCGGACGCTCTACATTTCGCTGGCCGAGACCGAAGACGAATTGCGCGCAACCGCGCGCTCGCATGGCTGGAGCCTCGACGGGGTTGCCATTTTCGAGCTGGTTCCGCCCGAAAGTCTGCTCGATGAGAACCAGCAGCAAAGCCTGCTGTACTCATCCGACCTCGAACTCGGCGAGACGACGCGCGCGATCTTTCAGGCGGTCGAGAAGTTCAAAGCGCACCGCGTCGTGCTGGACAGCCTCTCCGAGATACGGCTTCTGGCGCAAAGCTCGCTGCGCTATCGCCGTCAGGTTCTGGCGCTGAAGCATTATTTCGCGAAACACGGAGCGACCGTGCTTTTGCTCGACGACATGACCACCGACAGCCAGGACAAGACGGTCCACAGCGTTGCACATGGGGTCGTGCGCCTGGAGGAACTCGCGCCCGAATACGGAGCCGAACGCCGCCGTGTGCGTGTCATAAAGTACCGGGGCCGCCAGTTCCGCGGCGGTTTCCACGATTTCACGATCAAGACGGGAGGGATCCAGGTCTATCCGAGGCTCATTGCCGCCGAGCACCGGACAAGCTTCGACCGCAGCCCGGTCTCGAGCGGAAACGCTGAATTCGATGCTCTGCTGGGAGGTGGTGTCACGCGTGGCTCGAGCGCTCTCGTTCTCGGGCCTGCCGGAACCGGAAAGTCGCTGTTCGCGATCTCGTTCGCCCTTGCTGCTGTCGCGCGTGGCGAGAAGGCAGCCCTGTTTATCTTCGACGAGGAACTCGGCCTTCTCTACCATCGCCTGAAAATGATCGGCATCGATCTCGAAGCCATGGTTGAGGCAGGCAATCTCACCGTCACCCAGATTGATGCGGCCGAACTGTCGCCAGGCGAATTCTCGTCCATGGTCCGCGCCTGCGTGGACGAAGAAAAAATAAAAACCATCGTGCTCGACAGCTTGAACGGCTATCAGGCCGCAATGCCTCAGGAGAACTTCCTCATACTGCACATACATGAGCTGCTGCAGTACCTGAACCGTCAGGGAGCAACCACATTCCTGACCGTCGCCCAGCACGGCCTTGTGGGTGAAATGAAGGCGCCTGTCGATGTGACCTACATCGCCGACACCGTCATTCTGCTTCGCTATTTCGAAACGGCGGGCCGGGTCCGACGTGCCGTATCGGTCATCAAGAAGCGAGCCGGGACCCATGAAAAGACGATCCGCGATTTCGATATAACTTCGCGCGGGCTCGAAATCGGTCACCCCCTGGAAGGCTTTCATGGCGTTCTGCGCGGCGTTCCCAATTTTGTCGGTCAGCACACCCGCCTGATGGGTGACGACACCGAATGAGAGACGTTGCCAGATCCGAACGTGTGCTCGTGCTCGCCCCCGCCGGACGCGATGCCGAGATTGCCGCCACCCTTCTGAAAGAAGCCGGTGTCCGGGCAGAGCCCTCAAGCGACCTGCCGGATCTCCGTCGCAAGATCGATGAGGGCGCGGCTGTCGCTGTGGTCGTCGAGGAAGCACTTGTCGGCGCCGGTCTCGCGGACCTGTCGCAATGGGTGGGCGCGCAGCCGCCTTGGTCGGATTTTCCGTTCGTCATTCTGTCGACACGCGGCGGGAGCATCGAGCGCAACCCCGGCGCGGCGCGCGTGATCGAAACCCTCGGAAATGTGTCCTTCCTCGAGCGTCCGTTTCATCCCACAACGCTGATCAGCGTGGTCAAGACCGCGTTTCGCGGGCGCATGCGTCAGTACGAGGCGCGGGAACGCATCGACGAAATCCAGCGCGGCGAAGCCATGCTCGAACGTAGGGTCGCCGAACGCACGGCAGAACTTGAATCCGCCAACCGGCAGCTCGCATCCCAGATTGTCGAGCGCGAGAAAATCGAATCCGCCCTCCGGCAGTCGCAAAGGCTCGAAGCGATCGGCCAGTTGACGTCCGGTGTCTCGCACGACTTCAACAATCTCCTCACCGTTGTGCTCGGCAATGTTCGCCAGATGCAGAAACAGATCGTCGATCCGGCACAGGCCCGCCGCCTTGCCATGATGGCGCAGGCTGCCGAACGCGGCGCCAAGCTGACGGCTCAGATGCTGGCGTTCTCGCGCCGCCAGAAGCTGGAGCCCAAGCCGGTCGATCTCAATGAAACCGTGCTGGGCATGCGCGATCTGCTGCAGAGCACGCTGGGCGGCAGCACGAACATACAGACGGTCCTCGCGCCCCGCCTGTGGCCGGCCATGATCGATCCGACACAGATCGAGCTGGTCATCCTCAATCTTGCGATCAACGCGCGCGATGCCATGGCCGTTGGTGGAACGCTCGCTGTTGAAACATCCAACGCCACGCTCGGCACTCCGCGCCTTCCTTCCGAACCCGCTGCGGGGGAATATGTCTGCGTCGCGGTCAGCGATACAGGGTCCGGCATGAGCGAGACGGTGCTTGCGCAGGCCTTCGAGCCGTTTTTCACGACCAAGGATGTTGGAAAAGGGTCCGGTCTCGGCCTCAGCCAAGTGCTGGGGCTGGCCAAACAATCCGGCGGCGGTGTGCGCATCGACACGAAGCTCGGAGAAGGCACGTCGGTGAGGCTCTATCTCCCCCGCGCGGCCAGCGATGTTCAGGCGCCGGCACAAAGTGCTTACACCAACATGTCCCGGCCGTTCTCCGGCGAGACCGTGCTCGTCGTCGATGACGACAGCGCGGTGCGCGACGTGACCGGCAGCATTCTGCGCGATCTTGGCTATCGCGTGATCGAGGCTGGAAGCGGTGGGGCGGCGCTGGAGGCGCTCGACACCAGCGCCAAGGTCGATCTTGTCCTGCTTGATTTTGCGATGCCCGGAATGAATGGCGCCGAGGTCGCGCGGGAGATACGCGCGCGCCACCGACACTTGCCGATCCTGTTTGCGACCGGGTTCGCGGACGCCGACGCGCTGACGGAGGCCGGTGAAGACGCAATCGTGCACAAGCCGTTTGCCGAGGAAGAGCTCGCCAGCAAGGTGTCCCGCGCGCTCGGCGGCGATGTGTCCGCCAATGTCGTCGCCCTGAAAAGGTGACGCTGGACGAAAGCAAGTCGATCGCCAGAATACCTACGCCGATGTCAGCGCGCTCGCTCCGCTTCATGCGTGTCGCCGATGAAGGCGGGGAAGATGCTCTTTCGTATCACGGCATGCACACCCCAATTGCCGTCGACGACCTGAGTGATGCCGAAGTCAACGGCGACGGACATCAACGAAACCGCCTCGTCCTCATCCAGGCGGTAGCGCTCCATCAGGAAGCGCCTCGTGGTCCGGAAGGCGCTTTTCAGCGCGCGGTCGAGGGAGGATTTCTTGAACACCTCCGATTGCGCGTTGCGGCCGAGTTCGCGCAGATAATTCGGATATGAGAAGCCGTGGACGATCCATTCGTCCGGTGTCTCGATCAGCGGGCTTGCCAATCCTTCCAGAAAGCGGCCTGCGGTCTCGTTTCGTTTGTGCAGGACAAGCCGGAAATCGCCCGTCAGCGAGCATTCGAGAGCGGTGCCGCTGATTTCACCGTCGCCCTGGGCGAGATGCGGATCGCCGATCGACAGCAAAGCCCCGGGCACAGCCACCGGCAGGTAGACCGAACTTCCCTTCCCCGCGCGCCAATTGTCGATGTTGCCGCCGAAATAGCCGGGCGGCACCGAATCCACGAGGTCGGCTTCGCGCGGCGCGACGGCGATGAAACCGAAATGGGGCCGCACCGGGATTTTTGCATTGCCGAGCACGCCATGCCGCTCGACGATTTTCCGCCGGTCGACGGGAACGCCCGGATAGTCGATCGTTTCGTGGGTGACGCCGAACGGGTCTGTCTGCGGCGCCCATTGAAAACTGTAAACGGCCTCCGCAACACCGGACACTCCCGCAGCGTCGGTCTTGTAGATCGTCAAAATTTCGCGGTTTCGTGGCTCCTCGATGAGATCGTCGTGGTGAAGACCCCAGGCCGCCGCGACATTGCTCCCGAAGCTCGATCCGGCGAACTCCGGATTCGCGCACGGCCTCGGCCGCACGTCGAGAATCTGGACTTCGAGGACATCGCCGGGCTCGGCCCCGTGCACATACACAGGTCCCGTGCAGATGTGCACGCCGAAGCCCTCGCCGGCGCCACGCCCGAAAATCGAGGCGTTCATCGGTCCCGCGCCGCGGCGATCCACGGCCTTGTAGTCGCGCGACCACGCGAAGACGCTTTCGGCGCCCGGATCTCCCGCGATCATGCGCGCATGATCGTCGAAGGCGTGCTGTGTCAGGGTTTCGATGGTGACTTCGGCATTCGGGCGCACGCGAAGCGCGGGAGCAATGGAGCGGCTCAGATACCCCCAATGCACGGTGTCGCGGCTCACGGCGAGGTGGTGACGCGGCGCCTCGCCGCTCGAGTCGACGGCCTCCTTCGGAGGCGTTCCGGAATGACTGCTCGCCGCCGCCGGACCGGCGTCGCCGTGTTCGGGAATGCGCGGCGGCTGGCGTGGCGCGGCGTGCAGCGGCCGACCGCGCGTCCACCGCGTGGCGCTCGTCGAAGGCAGGGACTTGCGGTATTCGCGCGGCGATGCGCCATACGCCGCGCTGAACACGCGGCTGAAATGTGCCTGATCGGGAAAGCCCCAGCGAAAGGCGATCTCCGCGATGCTGCGGTCCGCGTGCTGGGGATTGCGCAGATCGAGCCGGCAACGCTCGAGGCGCGCGTGGCGGATATAGTCGGAAAACGTGCGGTCGTGCCCCTCGAACAGTTTTTGTATGTAGCGCGGCGACAGACCCTCCTGCTTCGCGATCGAGGCGATCGACAGATCGGGATCGCGCAACCGCGCCTCGATGAGCGCGCAGATGCGGGCGAAGTGCGCGGCCTGGACCTGTGTCGCGCTGTCCTCCTCGGGCCTGGCCTCGCTCAGCAGCGACGACAGGACGAGCTCCGTCACCGCGATCTCGATGGCAATGAGATCGGCGTCTTCGATCATGGCGAAATTCGACGCCAGAGCCCTCATGGCCGGGCGGGCCGCCGCCGCCGCGATGCTTTCGCCGAGCACCGCGCCTGCAATGAGCGAGGTCCGCCCGAGACGCCCCGCCAGCCGCTCGCGCGGCACCTGAAGGAGCAGAAGCTCGAAATCGTTGCGCATTTGCAGCGACCACGGCGACTGCCCGTCGCAGATCCAGATATCGCCGTCGGCAAAATCGCTGACCCGGCGGCCCCCGTCCGCCAGATGCCCGCGACCATACTGCACAAAGCCGATCAGGATGCGGTGGTCGCGCCCTGTCTCGATTGGCACGAATTGCTGGGCGGCCGACCGCAGCAGGGAGGCGCGCGCGCCGGTGGGAGACGAGCGGGTCGCGATCTCGCCGAAGTCGAAGCCGTCTGCGGGCGCGCGGCAGGCGATGGCGAGCATGTTCAGCGTCTCGCGCCACACCTCCTCCTGCCGGCCGCGCGGAAAGGCATTGATCGAGACGGGGTCAAACGGTCGGTTCATCTCATTCTCCGCGCTGCTGCCGACGAAAGGCATGCACGGGGCGTTCCAACTTGACGAACGGCGCACAAAAATTTGTCCGCGTGTGCCAGTCCAGCGTTCACGTAGGTCGACGGACAGAACGCAAGACACTGATATTGCTATATTTTTTGTCGTTTCAGGCGCATTCCGGGCCACTTCTTCGAGCCCGCCCCCTCCGTTGCTCCGTCGGCAATTGCCTGCAAGGATCACCGCAGATGGACCGGCACTGAGCGTACCGGCCGATGTTCACCAAAGCGCGCACGTTCGTTGCGCCTAAAAAATTCGCACGCCGTCTGCCCAGACGGCGAACGATCGTTCATGTCCGCTGCGGACCGCAGCAGAAAAAGGGGTTGAGATGGATCGCCGCAAATTTATGACCGCGGGTGTCGTGGGCACTGCCGCACTCGCCGCGCCCCACGTGGCGCGCGCGCAGGAGAGCTTCAACTGGAAGATGACGAACTCCTACGGTCCCGGTTCGCCGTTCTATGTCACGGGTCCCGGCAGCCCGACCGATTTCTGCGAGATGGTGAAGACCATGTCGGACGGCCGGCTCAACATTCAGCATTTTGCGGCGGGCGAGCTCATCCCGGCGTTCGAGGGCTTTGACGCGGTGTCGGCCGGCACCGTGGAGATGAACTGCTCCAACGCGTATTTCTGGGCCGGCAAGGTTCCTGCGGCGCAGTTCTTCACCTGCGTGCCGTTCGGCCTCAGCTTCCAGGGGCAGAACGCGTGGATCTACCACGGCGGCGGTCTCGCGCTCTGGGAAGAGCTGTACGCACCGTTCAACCTCGTCCCGATGCCGATCGGCAACACCGGCGTCCAGATGACCGGCTGGTTCCGCAAGCCGATCGAAAAGGTCGAGGACTTCCAGGGCCTGAAGATGCGTATCCCGGGCCTTGCCGGAAAGGTCTATGCGAAGCTCGGCGTCGACGTGAAGCTTCTTCCCGGCGGCGAAATCTTCCCCGCGCTGGAGCGCGGCGTGATCGATGCCGCCGAATTCGTCGGTCCTTACCAGGATCGCCGTCTCGGCCTGCAGAAAGCCGCGAAATATTACTACACCACCGGCTGGCACGAGCCGAACAATGTGACCGAGCTGATCGTCAACAAGGCGGCGTGGGATTCGCTGCCCGCGGACCTGCAGGCCATCGTGCGTCGGGCCGCCGCGGCCTGCAACGTGCTCAGCCACACCTGGTGCGAAGCCGTGAACTCCGAGGCGCTCGATGAACTCGTTGCCAAGGAAGGCGTCATCGCCGGCCCGCTTCCCACCGAAGTCGTCGCGAAGCTGCGCGACGTCACGACAACGACCCTCGATGAACTCGCGGGCAGCGATCCGGCGGTCAAGAAGGTCTATGACGCGTTCAAGGCCTTCAAGGCCAAGCACGACAAATGGGCGGGCATCTCGGAAGCCGTGTTCCAGACGCAGATCCGCGTCTGAACACGATGTCTTCCACACTGGAAAAATGGGCGCGCGGCCTCGACCTCACGGTCGAGGTCGCGGGCCGTATTGCCGCCTGGACGGGGTTCGCGCTCGTTCTCGTCATGGCGGCGAACGTGCTGCTCCGCTATTTGTTCAGCACCGGCTCCGTCGCCATGCAGGAGCTGGAATGGCACCTGATGTCGCCGTTGACGCTTCTTTGCATCGCTTACACGATCAAGCATGAGGGGCACGTCAAGGTCGACATCTTGTACGGACGCATGCCTGAACGCATGCAAAAGTGCGTCGATCTGTTCTCGGCGGTCGCGATTCTCGTCATCGCGCTGATCATCGTGAAGCTGTCGATCCCGTATGTTCTGCAATCGTACCGCATCGGCGAAAGCTCGCCGGACCCCGGCGGCCTGCCCCATCGTTTCATATTGAAGGCCATGATCCCCGCCGGCTTTGTGCTCCTCGCGCTGCAAAGCCTCGCTTGGGTGCTGCGGGTCATTCAGTCCTTTTCAACGCCGACAGCCGTGACCCGCGATGCCGTACACTGAAATTCTCGCAATTCTTTGCATCCTGTCGTTCTTCGTCCTGCTGTTTGTCGGGGTTCCCGTTGCCCTGACGCTCGCCATCTCCGGCTTCTTCTTCGGCTGGCTCGGATTCGGAACGGGGCTTTTCAACCTTCTCCCGGCCCGCATTTACGGCGTTACGGCCAATTACACCCTGATCGCTATTCCGCTTTTCGTCTTCATGGGCGTGATGCTTGAGAAATCGCGCATGGCGGACGAATTGATGGAGGTCATCGGCCACATCGCGGGCGGGCTTCGCGGCGGCATGGGTCTCGGCATCGTCTTCGTCGGCATGCTGATGGGCGCGACGACCGGCATTGTCGGTGCGACCATCGTCACGCTTGGCCTTCTCACTCTGCCCACTTTGCTCCGGCGCGGCTACGACAAGAGCCTGGCCTGCGGCACGATCTGCGCATCCGGCACACTGGGCCAGTTGATTCCGCCAAGCACGGTCCTCATCCTTCTTGCCGATATTCTCGGCGAATCCGTCGGTACGCTGTTCGCCGCCGCGATGATGCCGGGGCTGGTGCTCACCGCAATCCTCGGAGCCTACATCCTCATCATCGGTGTCGTCTCGCCGGACAAGGTTCCGCCTATCCCCCTCGACGAGCGCCGCGCGCTGCCCACGCGCGTGCTGATCGTGAAAGTCCTGAAAGTCGGACTTCCCCCGATTGCGCTCGTCATCGCCGTTCTCGGTTCGATCATCGGCGGTATTGCGGCACCGACGGAAGCCGCGAGCATGGGGGCTCTCGGTTCGATCCTCGTCGCCGCGATCGCCGGGCGCCTGTCACGACAGACCCTGATCGACACGGTCTATTCGACGGCACGCATCACCGCGATGATGTTCTTCATCCTGATCTGCTCGCAGGTGTTCGCGTTGTCGTTCCGCGGTCTGGGTGGCGAACGCCTCGTGCATGATGCATTCTCGCTTGTGCCGGGCGGCGCGACCGGACTGATGCTGTTCATGATCGCGATCATCTTCGTGCTCGGCTTCTTCATCGAGTGGATCGAGATCAGCTACATCGTGGTGCCGATGTTCCTGCCGCTGATGCAGGCCGCCGGTGTCGACCTCGTCTGGGCGGCCGTCCTGATCGCGACCATACTTCAAACCTCGTTCCTGACACCTCCCTTCGGCTGGGCCTTGTTCTATCTGCGCGGTGTTGCACCTCCGGAGGTAACGACGCTCGACATATACAAAGGCGTTATTCCGTTCATCGGGCTGCAATTGCTGGCGCTGGCGCTGGTCTTCACGTTCCCCGGAGTTGCGACCTGGCTTCCCGAAGCCATCGGCTGGTAAGGCGCACGCTATGCTGAACACAACGCGCGCGCGGCGGGGCATGGTCACCTCGCCGCATCACCTTGCGAGCGAGGCCGGAATTCGGGTGCTGCGCGAAGGCGGCAACGCTATCGAGGCAACAGTGGCGATGGCGGCGACGCTCGCCGTCGTCTATCCGCACATGAACGGCATCGGCGGCGACGGCTTCTGGCTGATCGCAGCGCCCGGCACGGAGCCGGTCGCGATCGATGCGTGCGGGCGTGCCGGGCGCGCGGCAACACGCGATCTGTACGCGCACCACGGCCTGGACAGCATCCCCATTCGCGGACCGCTTGCGGCCAACACCGTTGCCGCGACGATTTCCGGCTGGGCGGAAACGCTCGGCATCAGCGCCAAAAGCGGCGGGCGCCTGCCGCTGTCGCGCCTGCTCGAAGACGCGATCTGGCACGCCGAAAACGGATTTGCCGTCAGCACAAGCCAATCGGAGCTGACAGCGGAAAAGCTCGGCGAATTGCGCAGCGTGTCCGGCTTCGCCGAAACCTTTCTCAAGCATGGTTCTCCGCCGCGTGCCGGGGAAACCATGACATTCCCCGCGCTTGCCAAAACGCTGCGTCGCCTCGGCCGGGATGGGGCGGAAGATTTCTACACGGGCGCCCTGGCGCGCGATATTGCAGCCGATCTTGAAGCGGCCGGGGCGCCGGTAGGGCTTGAAGACCTTGCCGCGCACCGCGCCACACAGAGGCCCGCCCTTTCGCTCAGGCTTCCCGGCGTGTCCCTCTTCAACTTCCCACCGCCGACCCAGGGCATCGCATCCTTGATGATCCTCGGGATCTTCGACCGCCTCGGGATCACGGAAGCGGAGGGGTTCGCGCACATACACGGCCTTGTCGAGGCGACCAAGCAGGCGTTCCTCGTCCGCGATCGCATCCTCGGCGATCCCGACGACATGACGGAAGAGGTCCAGGCCTTCCTTGATCCGACATCGCTGGACGCTCTTGCGGCGCGCATCGAACGGGAACGCGCTTTGCCCTGGCCCGCGCCTCCGACCGGCGGTGACACCGTCTGGCTCGGCGCGATCGATGGCGATGGCCTCGCCACGAGCTTCATCCAGAGCGTGTATTTCGAATTCGGCTCGGGCGTCGTCCTGCCGCAGACGGGGATCGTCTGGCAGAATCGCGGTGCCAGTTTCCTTCTGGACGGCGAGGGTCCGCGGATACTGAAGCCAGGCCGGCGGCCGTTTCACACGCTCAACCCTGCCTTCGCCCGCTTCGACGATGGCCGGACGATGGTCTATGGCACGATGGGCGGCGAAGGACAGCCGCAGACGCAAGCGGCTGTCTTTACGCGCTATGCCATGTTCGGGCAGGAGCTTCAGGCCGCCGTCACGGCGCCGCGATGGCTTCTCGGCCGCACATGGGGAGAAGACAGCGTCTCCCTGAAACTGGAAGACCGATTCCCACGCGAGCTCGTCGAGAAACTGCGCGCTGCGGGACACGACATCGAGATTCTCGCGCCGTTCACCAGCACGATGGGGCACGCCGGTGCGATTGTCCGGCATGCCGACGGGCGGCTGGAAGGCGCGGCCGATCCACGAAGCGACGGCTGCGCGCGGGGCTTCTGAACCGCTGCAAACGAAAGCCCGCGCGAAGCTTTACGCGCCCTCCCCTGCATCCATGACGGCGCCGCGCGCGTTGAGGCACGCAAGGAGGAACCCGATGGAACATCCGAAAGACAATCAGAAAGAACCGCGAAAGCCCGGCGACGCCGAGGAACGCCACGAAACCACCGAAGCGAACGAAGAGATGAAAGAGGAATTCGAAGAGGGCGACGAGAAGCCGGTCTTGCCCGCAAACCGCGTCGGGGGCCTGCGCGGGAACCCTTCCTGAGACGTCGCGAGCGGACTTTATGACGCGCCGATGAACTATGACACCGCCGGGATGATTTTTATCGGGTGGGGCATATCGGAGGACGACATGGCGAAGAAAACGCGACTGCCCAAGAAAGTGGTCGGGGTCCGGATCCCGAAGGCCATTCGCAAGAACGCGGTGGTGACCGCCCTGTTGAGCAGCGAAACCGGGCGCCGCATTCTCGGACAGGCACTCGTTGCGGGAGCCGCCGCAGCCGCGGCCGTTCTGACGGCAAACTCTGAGACCGCATCGGATGCCGCCGGGAAAGGCGCCCGAAAGGCGAAGAAGAGCGGAAATATCGCCATACGCGCGCTGAGCGATGCCGCTGGCGCCATGACCGGCGTCATTGCCGATGCAGCGAAATCCATCACCCCGGATGACAGTACTGACATTCGCCGTCCCTCGTCGCGGGTAAAGCGCGTCGCGCACTGACGATGGCGCGCCGGGCCCGCAAGCGACGCCGCCCGCTGTTCCAGCGGGCGGTCCTGCACGCCTTGAAAAAGCTCGCGACCGAGCATCCGGGCATCGCGGTGTCTCTCGCGGGTTCGGGCGCAGCCTACGCCATCAAGTCCGTCGGCAAAGACATCTCGGAGACGGCAGGCAACACCGCTCAAATTTCGGGTGACGGAATGCATGGCACATCAAGAACCGAACCTGAGAGCGCCGCGGACGGCAACGACAAGGGCGAGGAGAGGCTTATGGAAAAAATCGAAATGGAAGCTCACGCTTTGCTGTCCCCAGAAGCCTTCGGGACGTTGAGGGCGATGAAGAAGCTCGGGAAGATCCGGTTTTTCGACGATCAAATCGCCGCGGAACTGCTCGGTGCAGATCTGGCGACTCGCGAAGGACAGTCTCTCGTTCTCACAGATCGAGGCAAAGCTGCGCATCGCGCCATGCGCGAAGCGCAACGCGCGACACGTTGATCGCGCGATTTCTGTCGTCCAGCCCCCTTGAACGTGGCGGCGGGCGCAATTGGCCCGATTATTTCCGGAACCAAGCGGCCACCAAAAAGGCCTTTCCGGGAAGCCACGGCGCCAGGCTCGCGCTCTTTGCTGCCTTCATTGCGCTCAGGGAATGATTTCCCTTAGCATTTGTTATTGCCTGTCTCGGCAAGACAGCCTATGGGCACCCCAATCCTATGCCGATCTCTTCAGAACAATTTTACCGCCTGAACGCCGCCCTGCTGGTGCTCGGCCTTGCCGTGCTGCTGACGATCGTCGGCGTCTCCCTTTATCTGACGTCGAAGAACGAGGGCTATTTCGCGCAGGTCGTCGCCATCCGCGAAGTCCGCAGCTCGACGGCCGATCTTCTCTATCTCGTTCAATCGGCGGAAACATCGCAGCGCGGCTTCCTGCTGGTGCGGGATGAGGCCTATCTCGCGCCCTATGACGAGGCGGTCGCCGAATTCGACGGCGCGCTTGAGCGCCTTGAAGGTGCCGTCGCCGGCTTCCCCGCCCTTGCCGACGACGCCGCCGGCATGCGCGAATTGCTAAAGTCGAAAATCGCCGAACTTGCACGAACGGTCGTGCTGGCCCGCGAAGGCCGTTTCGACGAGGCCGTCGACATCGTTCAGGACGGCTCCGGCGCCAACCTCATGGGCCAGATCCGGGCCAGGATGACGACCCTTCTTGAGATGTCGGACGCGGATCTGCGCCAGGCCATCGCCGCGCAATCTTCCGCCGCGGCCTGGCTCCGCTACGTCACCATTGCCGGTGCGCTGGCCATTCTTGCGATGGTGGCCGCCGTCGCCTGGACCCTGTTCAGCTACACGCGCGACCTCGACCGCGCGCGCAAGGACGTCGAGATTGCGAACACCGCTTTGGAAGAGCGCGTGCGCGAGCGCACCCAGGATCTCATCCGCGCGAATGAGGAAATCCAGCGCTTCGCCTATATCGTGACCCACGATTTGCGCGCGCCCCTCGTCAACATCATGGGCTTCACCAGCGAGCTTGAGGCCATGTTCGAGCCGGTCCACGTTTATCTGAAATCGGACGCCGACAACGCGGAGGCCCGCACCAAGGCCAGCGCCGCGCTCGACGAGGAAGTGCCCGAAGCCATAGGCTTCATCCGCTCGGCCACCCAGAAGATGGACGGCCTGATCAACGCCATCCTGAAAATCTCGCGTGAGGGGCGCCGGCCTCTTCAGCCGCAGCCGATCGACCTCGCCAAGCTTCTCGAGGGCGCCGCCGCCGCCGTTCATCACCAGGCGAGCGCCGACGGGGCGGGCATCCGCGTGGAATCGCGCGCGGGGACGATTGTCAGCGACCGCCTGTCGCTCGATCAGGTGTTCGGCAATCTGCTCGACAACGCCATCAAATACCGCTCGCCCGACCGGCCGATCGAAATCGTGGCGCGCAGCTACCGCGATCGCCGCGGCGGCGTGGTCATCGAATTCGAGGACAATGGCCGCGGCATTGCGCCGTCCGATCACGAGCGCATTTTCGAGCTGTTCCGCCGCTCGGGCCGCCAGAACACAGCCGGCGAAGGCATCGGCCTCACCCATGTGCGCACCCTGGTGCGCAGCCTCGGCGGCGACATCACCGTCCGCTCAGAACTCCATAAGGGTTCGGTGTTTACGATCACCCTCCCCGCCGACCTCAACAAAGTGAAACGGAGCGCCGACACATGAGCAACACCGGAAAGCCGGTCCAGATCATCATGATCGAGGACGACGAAGGGCATGCGCGGCTCATCGAGAAGAACATCCGCCGCGCCGGGGTGAGCAACGAGATCATCCCGTTCGGCAACGGCACGGATGCCCTCAACCACCTTCTTGGGGAGGATGGAACGGGCGAGATCAGTGCCGGACGCCAGCTTCTGATCCTGCTCGACCTGAACCTGCCGGATATGGGCGGCGTCGACATTCTCGAGCGCGTCAAGGCCAATGTGCATCTGAAGAGAGCACCGGTCATTGTCCTGACGACGACGGACGATGCGGGCGAAATCCAGCGCTGCTACGATCTCGGTGCCAATGTCTACATCACCAAGCCGGTGGATTACGATGGCTTCGCGAATGCGATCCGCCAGCTTGGTCTGTTCTTCTCCGTGATCAAAGTGCCGGAAGCACAGTAAGATAAGAGTTCCAGGCCGCAAGATGACAGCGCCACCTATGGTCGTCCTTTACATCGACGACGACATGATCGCCGGGCGCCTCGTTCAGAGGCTGCTGGAGCGGCGCGGCTATGTCGTTCGGCATGTGGGCGACGCGGAGGCCGGCATCGAGAGCATGCGGGCGGGCGATATCGACGTCGTCATTCTGGATCACGATCTGGGAACGAGTTCGGGCCTCGACGTGCTGCAGGCGGCGGCAAACATTCCCTCGCCGCCTCCGGTCATCTATGTCACCGCCTCGTCCGAGCTTCCGGTGGCCGTTCAAGCGCTGAAGGCCGGCGCCGTGGACTTCGTTGTCAAGACGGTCGGCGGAGATTTCGAGGTTCTCCTCGTCACCGCCATCGAGCAATCGCTCGACAAGGCCCGCCTCCTCCGGGAGAAGGAGCAGGCTGAAGAGGATTTGCGGCAGTCGCGCGACCGTGCGGTTATCCTGCTGGCCGAGGTCAATCACCGCGTCGGCAATTCGCTTGCGCTCGTCAGCTCGCTGGTACGCCTTCAGGCCCGTGCCTACAAGGATCCCGATCTGAGGAATGCGTTCGAGGAGATCGAGGCGCGCATCACCGCCATCGCAAGCCTGCACCGCAGTCTTTACACCTCCGACGACGTGCGCTCGGTTGCTCTCGCGCCCTATCTGCAATCGCTGGTCGATGCTTTGATGTCGTCGGTCTCGACCTCCGGCATCGCGCCGGAGCTTCGTCTCGATGCCCAGGCCGTGGCCGTACCGACCGACAAGGCCGTCTCCATCGGCGTCATCGCGACCGAACTCGTCACCAACGCCATCAAATACGCCTATCCGGACCGTTCCGGCGAGATCCGCGTCCGGCTCACACAGGACGGCGATGTCGTGACGCTTGCCGTCGAGGATGACGGCATCGGCTGGAGCGGTACGGGCGATATTCAGGGCACGGGCCTCGGCAGCAAGATCATCGCCTCGATGACCCGCACCCTCGGCACCGAGCTTACCTACGATACAGCACACCCCGGCACCCGCGCGCTGATCGTGTTCAACGCCATCTGATCCGCTAGCGTCCGGTCCGGCATTGCCGCACCACCCCATCATAGCCGCGATAGGTCTGTGTGCTGGCGTTGTAGGTCCTATAATTGCGGCAGCCCGGATTGCTGCGTGACGTGCGAGCGGTCCTCGCCTTCGTCCTTTCGGGTCTCAGCTTCTCGGCTCGCCGCGGCTTCGGCACAGGCTGAACGTCCGGCGTCTGCACGCTGGGGGTCTGAATGCCGGGCAGTCCCGGATCGAGAATGTCGAACGCCCGGTCCACGCGGTCGGGATCGATCGTTGCGCCACGCCCCTCCTGAAGCGAATGGGACGGACATTGTATGGCGTTCAGGCCGGCATCGAACCAGCAATCGAGATGGTTCGTCCCCGTTTGCTGCGCGGACACAGGCACGATCAGAAAAGCGGATGTCGCGCCCGCGAGAAGAAGACCTGCAAACCTGAACCGGGACCTCGCGGTCATCGCAGTCACCCGTCTTGCCAGCCCGCAGGCAAGAATACAGGACTGATTACCTATGACAAGATGATTCAATATACCTTTCGGTTTTTACTATGAATGACCACGAGGTTCGGGCCAGCAACACGCCCTGAATACTATCGAAGACGACAAGTAATCAGCCGAACAAAGCTTTGAATATCAACGGAATTTCTGGGTGGTTTCAACCGCCGTTCGCGGTTTCTCGGGCGGGTCCGAAACGCCCCGCTGCGGACCGGCAAAAAAACGGTTTCAGGCTCTCTTGCGAAGCCGCACCAGCTTGAAGAAACCGGCCGGAAAAACCGGTTCGACGCCGATGAATTCCATATCCGGATGGCGTTCGGCCCAACGCGCGAGACGGCTGACTTTGAAATTGGAGCTCCAGCCGACCTTTTTCATCAGCGGGGCCAGCCAGTTTTCGACGGACGGCACAAAGCCCGCATCGGCGCTCAGCTTCGATGTCACGACGATCTCTCCGCCCGGCCGCAACACCCGGCGCACCTCGTCCAGCGCGCCTTCCGGATCCGGCACGAGCGTAATGACGAACGGCACCGCCACCGCATCGAAGCTTTCATCCGCGAAGCCGAGGCGGCACGCATCCATGCTTGCAAGAAGCTTCACATGCGACAGCCCAAGCTCCTTTACCTTATCGACGGCCTTGGACAGCATGTGCTGGGAAAGATCGACGCCGTAGACATTCCGGTCGGCCGGATAATAGCGCAGGATCAGCCCCGTACCGACGCCGACCTCCAGAATGTCCTTGCCGCAGCGCGCGGCGGCAGCAGCGGTTCTGGAATGGGCGTCCGAAAGGAACTTGTGATAGACGGCATCGTAGACCGGCGCCCATTTTTCATAGACGCGCTGCTGTCCTTCGAGATCGTATTGAACGCTCATGCTCAGGCGACAGCCAGTTCGCCCGCACGGGCCTCGATCTTGTGGGCAGAGGCGATGACGCCGCCGCCCAGCACGCGCACCTGGCCTTCGTCGCCGTCATAGATCACGCAGGCCTGGCCGGGCGCAACGCCCTCTTCGGCATCCCCGAACACGACGTCGGTTCCGGAAGCGCCGCGCCGCAGAATGGCCGCTTGCGGAGCGCGCGTGGAGCGCACCTTCACGAACACGTCCATATCCCCGTCGATCTCGTCGGTGCCGAGCCAGTTGACGTCGCGCAGGACGATCCTCTTGGTCGCCAGAGCCTCGCGCGGCCCGACGACAACGCGATGACGTTCGGCTTCAAGCCCGACAACGAACAAGGGTTCGCCCAGCGCCAGCCCAAGCCCGCGCCTCTGGCCGATCGTGTAATTCATGATGCCCTTGTGCGCGCCCAGAACGCGACCGTCCATATGCACGATCTCGCCGGGCTCGGCCGCTTCCGGCTTCAGCTTCCTCACGATGTCCGCATAAGAACCCGTCGGCACAAAGCAGATGTCCTGGCTGTCGTGCTTGTCGGCGATGTGCAGGCCGAATTCACGCGCAAGCTCGCGCGTCTCGGTTTTCGAGAGATCGCCGAGCGGAAAGCGCAGCTGCGCGAGCTGTTCCTTCGTCGTTCCGTAGAGGAAATAGCTCTGGTCGCGATCGGGATCGGCGGCGCGGTGCAGCGCGCGCCCGCCGCCCTCGAGCGCCCGCGACGACACGTAATGGCCGGTCGCCATCACGGCTGCGCCGAGATCGCGCGCCGTCGACAGGAGGTCGGCGAACTTGATCTGCTGATTGCATTCGACGCACGGGATCGGCGTCTCGCCCATCGCATAGCTTTCGGCGAAGCGGTCGATCACCTTTTCGCGGAAGCGGGCCTCGTAATCGAGCACGTAATGGGGAATGCCGATGGCGTCGGCCACCCGGCGGGCGTCGTAGATGTCCTGTCCCGCGCAGCAGGCGCCCTTGCGGTGGATCGCGGCGCCATGATCGTAGAGCTGGAGCGTGACGCCGACGACATCGTAGCCCTCGCGCTTGAGCAGAGCGGCCACGACCGACGAATCGACGCCGCCCGACATCGCGACGACGACGCGCGTGGACGAGCGGGGACCGGGAAGATCGAGATCGAACGACATCTAGGGGGCACCGGGAGCTTGTTGGCCGGAAGATAGGCCCTCCGGCCCCTCCGCGCCAGTCCGGAGTACCCCGATACCCCGCTGGCGTCCAGAAGCTCAGTCCTCTTCGGCGGGCGGCGGGTCCTCGGCAGGGGGCGGTGTCGTAACCGTCTCGTTCACGACCGATTTGATGTTGGCGAGCTTCACACGGATCGTATCGCCGATTTTCAGGACGGCCTGACCGTCTTCGAGCTCGATGCCGGTCACCTTGCCCTGAATTTCGGTCTTGGCACTCACCGGGGCGCGCTGCGCGTCGCGGGCGATGACCTGGATCGTGTAGAACCCGTCCGGCATCACCGTCCCGTTCGAAGCCTTGCCCTGCCAAGCATAGACATTGTTGCCGGCGGCCAGATCGACGTCCTGAGTGTAGACCTCGTTGCCATCCACGTCATAGACGACGACGGTCGTGTTCGGCGCATCCTTTTCGAGGCCGATGTTCCAGATCGCGCTGTTTTCATCCAGCACCGTCGTTGCGCCATCGGCGACAACGCGCTTGCCGATGAAGTCCACCGCGCCGGTGAGGCGGCTCGAATCCATCGTCGTCAGCAGGGCCGAGAGCGTCGCATTGGTTGCGATCTGCTGTTCCACGCCCGCGAACTGGACGAGCTGCTGGGTGAACTGGTTCGTGTCCATGGGGTCGAGCGGATTCTGGTTCTGCAATTGCGTTGTCAGAAGCTGCAGGAAGCTCTGGAAATTCTCCGCGATCCGCGCCCCGCCGCTGTAATTCTGGGCCGCTGAGCTCGCTCCTGTGACGCTCGTTACCATATCAATCTCCTTCAGACCGTCAGGTCGAGCCCGCCGGGACCGCGCATCGCGGCGCGGTAGGCGATTTCGGCGGCAAGCCGCGCCGGCTCTTCCTCGGTCTCGTTCGGCCCGCTGCGGTCGTGCATCAGACGCTGATCTTCGAATTTTGCCTGCCCGTTGCCGCGCTCATCGCGCAGCGAGAAGGACAGGGAGTTCTGGTCGGCCTTGAAGCCTGCGTCCTGAAGCGCGCGTTCGAGCGCGCGCTGGTCCGCCTTCAGCAAATCGAGCGTTTCGGTTTTCTCGACTGTCAGGCGCGAGACGACACGTCCCTCGCTGTCGATTTCGATCCGCACATCGACGCGGCCAAGCTCCGGAGGGTCGAGACGGATCTCGAACTGCGTCGCGCCCTGTTTGACGCGGCTTGCCATCTCGCTGGCAATATGCGGCAAAACGGCTGCCGGAAGCGCCTGCAGAGCCTGGTGCGGCTTCGCTGCCTCATGGGCAACGGGCTTGTCCGTCATGGCGAGGGGCTGCGGCGCGGGCCGCTCCTCCTGAACCAAAACCTTCTCGGCTGCGACAGGCTTTGTCTTTTCCGGCTCGGCCTGCGGCTTGGCATCCGCTGTCTTGACAGTGGTTTCGTCCGTCGCAACGGTGTGTGGCGCGCGGGTATCGTCCACCGGCGCTTCGGGCTCGCGCACGGGCGGCGCCGGCACAGGCTTCGCCTCGGCCTTTTCCTTTGTCAGCACATCGAGCGCGCCATCGGCAGCTTTTGCGCGTGTCTTCACATCGGCTTCGAGATTGTCTTCGGGGGCGACGATGGGCATGGGCTTTGCCGCGAGCACCTGTTCCACACTCTCGGCGGTTGCAACCGGAGGCACCGCGTCCGGGGTTTCGGCCGCGACCTCGGGCGTTTCGGCATTCCCGCCCTCCGCCGTGGGCGTGGCCGTCACTTTCGCCTGTAGGGAAGTCACATGCGGCGTCGTTGCTGCCTGCCGGGCGGCCTCGGGAATAGGTTCTGCCGGTGCGGACGCCGGACGCGCATTTTCGACCGGCATCACCGGCTCATCGGCCAGCGCGCGCGGCGCGACAGCTTCAATCTGCTGCCGCGTCAGAACGGGCGCTTCCGGCACATCGGCGGAACCGGACGGCAAACCGGGAGCCGCTCCCGATGCGGAGGCGCGGCCTTCGATCAAGGGCGCATCCTCGCCGGGCACTTCCGGAAGAACAGGTGTTGGCGCTGCTGCGCGCAGAAGAAGGTCCGTCTCGCCCGCCGCCTCGCCATCTTCGGCCGGAAGGGCCAGCGGCGCCGGCGTCACGACCGGGGCCGCTGCCGGCACCGCAGACGGGGCCTGCGCCAAAGCAGGATCGGCTGGAATTTCCGTTCCGTCGACGGACGCGAGGAGATCCTCGGCATCGACCGTGGGCATAATGTCTTCCGCGACAACGGCCGGATCGAGGCCGGTCAATTCTGCCGGAGGAATATCCACGGCAAGTCCATCGAGCGCTCGCGGCGGCAGAATCCCGCCCGGCGCTACCACCTCACCAGAGGGCAAGGTCTCTTCTATCCCCGGCTGCACGGCGGCAAGCGCCTCGGCGAAGCCTCCGCTTTTCCGCGCGGAGGACAAAGACGGGCCGGATGTCGCCGGCGCGGCGGAGTTAGACGAAATGATATCAGCGAACGGAAACGTCATGCGCGGCACCTTTGCGCAAGGTCACGCAAGGCCCGTTCCACATTGGCAAGAAACGACTAAATATCTGATTTTAAATACTTATCAGGATTTCCAACGAGTTCGCGCAAGCGTTTGGAACCGCGCCTGCCCGGCAAAACATGCCGCCTCCGGCAAGACCTTCCGGGGCATCCCGGTTCACCGAGCGGCAAAAGCGCACGGATAACATTTCGGCAGAAGTGTGTGCTGTTTAGGCAAATGTTAAACCGCGAAGACTAGGCTGCATGAGAATTTTGGTCAGTTTTCGTAGCGAGTATCCCATGACCGAACTGCCGCGTTCCAAGGTGAAATACGTTATTGGACCGGATGGAAGCCCGTTGACCATTGCGGACCTTCCTCCTGCCGATACCAAGCGCTGGGTCATCCGCCGCAAGGCGGAGGTGGTCGCAGCGGTGCGCGGCGGCCTCCTCTCGCTGGAAGAGGCCTGCAATCGCTATACCCTTACAGTAGATGAGTTTTTGGCCTGGCAGGCGTCGATCGACCGGCATGGTCTCGCGGGCCTCCGCACGACCCGGATTCAGCAATATCGGGTGGGCTGAAAGCTTAATCGATCTTCACCAAGGTTACTTAAACTTTACATGACACCGGCTCGAAAGAGCCGGTGTTTTACTTTTGTTAACGCGTTCCCCAGAGGGGCACGTTAAAAATCGGTCCTGCACGTCAAGGTCCGTTAACCAGTCATTTACCGAACACCCGGCAATTTCTGCCCAGTCGCTTCGATGACACCATCGGCGCGACAGGGGCGGTTATCGGCTGGGGCGGGCTTTGGGCGGATTTCTCGATTTTCTGAAGGGATTGGGCGCACCGCGCCTTGTGGCCATGCTGGCCGTCACGCTCACCCTTGTCGGTTTCTTCGGCTTCGTGGCGATGCGGGTGTCGGAAACGAGCATGGTCCCCGTCTTCACCGATCTGTCCATGCAGGACGCCTCGGCTGTCAGCAAGGAACTCGAGGCGCAGGGCATCACGTTCCAGACCAGCCGCGACGGCACGACGATCCTCGTACCCATCGACAATGTCGCCCAGATTCGCATGAAGCTTGCCGAACAGGGCCTGCCGTCGGGCGGCGGCGTCGGCTGGGAGATCTTCGACAAGGGCGACGGCCTCTCCTCGACGAGCTTCCTGCAGAACGTCAACAAGATGCGCGCCCTTGAGGGCGAGCTTGCGCGCTCCATCCGCGCCCTCAACCGCGTCCGAGCCGCGCGCGTCCATCTGGTCCTGCCCGAACGTCCGCTGTTCAGCCGCGATGCGCCGAAACCCTCCGCCTCCATCGTCCTGCGCGTCGCGGGCGATCTTTCGCAGAGCGAAGTCCGCGCCATCATGCATCTGGTCGCCTCCGCCGTGCAGGGGCTGTCGCCGGAAGCGATTTCCATCGTGGATGAGGGCGGCCGGCTTCTCGCCAACGGCAGCGATGTCGGCGTGGACGGCGCGCCCGCCGGTGCGCAGGAGCGAGAGGCCGCTTTCGAAAAGCGCATCAAGGATCAGGTTCAGGGCATCGTCGAGCGCGTCGTCGGCCCCGGCCGCGCCCGCGCCGAGGTCAATGCCAGCTTCGACTATTCAAAGATCACCAACACGGCCGACCTGTTCGACCCCGAAAGCCGCGTCATCCGCTCGACCCAGACGCGCGAGGAAGAGACCGACAGCAATGAGCGTCAGGCAACGGTCACCGTCGGCAATCAGGTGCCGAACGCCCAGGCCAACGCCAATACTGACCAGCCGAGCAATCGCGAGACCTCGTCCAAGGCCGACGAGACCGTGAACTACGAAATCTCGCGCACCACACGCACCGAAGTGCTCGAAGCCGGTCGCCTGAAAAAGGTCTCCGTCGCGGTTCTGGTCGACGGTATTTACGAGACCGACCCGTCCGGCTCCGTCACGTATGCGCCGCGCAGCCAGCAGGAACTTGACAGCATCGCCGCCATCGTCCGCTCGACCATCGGGTTCGATCAGGGCCGTGGCGATCAGATCGAGGTCATCAACCTGCGCTTCGCCGAGCCGCCGAGCATCAATGCGCTCGAAGATTCCGCCGGCGCGATGGAGATGAGCCGCGAAGACCTGATGCGCATCATCGAGCTGACCGTGCTCGGCATCGTCTCCCTGCTCGTCCTTCTGATCGTGGTCCGCCCGCTGGTGCGCCGCATCCTGACGCCCGAGGCCAAGCCCGAACTTCCCGTGATCGCCGCTCCGGAAATGGCCTCCGACACCGCTGTTCCGGCCCTGCCCGGCCCCGACCCCACGGCCCGCATGATCGAGCTGGCGCAGGTCAACGGCAAGGTGCACGCCCAGTCGCTTCAGAAGATCGGCGAGCTTGCCGAGAACAACCCGTCCGAAACCGTGTCCATCATTCGCCAGTGGCTGGCGCAACCGGCCTGAGCTGACAGATGCCCCCCGCCTCCACCGCCCTCACGAACCGCAAGCCGACCACGGGCGCTGCCCGCGCCGCCATGCTGATGCTCGCGCTCGGCGAGGAAAAGGGCGCGCAGATCTGGAAACAGCTCGACGACGACGAAGTTCGCGACATCTCCCATGCCATGTCCACGCTCGGCAACATCCAGGCCGAAGAGGTCGAGGGCATGATGGTCGAGTTCGTGTCGAAAATGTCCGCGACCGGCGCGCTGATGGGCAATTTCGATTCGACCGAGCGCATCCTCGCGGGCTTTTTGCCAAAGGATCGCGTCAACCAGATCATGGAAGAGATCCGTGGCCCCGCCGGCCGCAATATGTGGGAGAAGCTCTCGAACGTTCAGGAGCAGGTTCTCGCCAATTACCTCAAGAACGAATACCCGCAAACCGTCGCGGTCGTTCTGTCCAAGATCAAGCCCGAGCACGCCGCACGCGTCCTCGCCATCCTGCCCGACGAATTCGCGCTCGACGTCATCAAGCGCATGCTGACCATCGAAAGCGTGCAGAAGGACATCATCGAGCGCGTCGAGGACACGCTGCGCACCGAATTCATGTCCAACCTGTCGCAGACCAGCCGCCGCGACGCCCATGAAATGATCGCGGAAATCTTCAACGCCTTCGACCGCCAGACCGAGACACGCTTTCTCACCGCGCTGGAAGAAGAAAACCGCGACAGCGCCGATCGCATCAAGGCACTGATGTTCACCTTCGACGACCTGATGCGCCTCGATACCGCGAGCGTACAGACGCTGCTGCGTGCCGTCGCCCGCGACAGGCTCACCGTCGCGCTCAAGGGAGCAACCCAGACCGTGCGCGACTTCTTCCTCGGCCAGATGTCGCAGCGCGCAGGCAAAATGCTCGCCGACGACATGCAGGCCATGGGTCCGGTGCGCCTGCGCGATGTCGATGAGGCTCAGTCGCACATGGTGATGGTTGCGAAGGATCTGGCCGCCCGCGGCGAGATCCTGATCAGCAAGAACCGCAGCGACGACGAACTGGTGTTCTGATGACCGGAGCCAAACCCTTCCTTTTCGACCGCGACTTCGACGGCCGGCGCCGTGGCGAGGAAATGGTGCCGATGTCTCTGCATCTGGCTGCCGTCGCCGAAGCCGAACAGCGCGGCCAGGCCTCGGGCACCAGCGCGGGGCAGGACGCCGCGCGCCGCGAACAGACCGCGCGCCTGTCGGCCGTTCTCGAAAAGCTCGCCGTGCAGATGTCGCTCGAGATCGCCCATTCCGAAGCCCGCGCAATGGCGCAGGAAATCGGCGCCATCGAGCTCGCGCTGGAACTTGCCCGCAAGATTGCCGGGGAAGCCGTCGCGCGCTATCCGCTCGCGGCCATCGAGGGCGCCGCTCAGGAATGCTTCTCCGAAGCCCGCACCGCGCCGCATGTCGCCGTGCGTGTGAACGAGACCATGGTCGAGGAGACCAAGGCTCATCTCGGCACGATGGCCGCCGAGCGCGGCTTTGCGGGAAAGCTCGTCATTCTCGGCGAGCCGGACATTCCGCAGGGCGATATCCGGCTGGAATGGGCCGATGGCGGCGTGGTGCGCGATCGAGCGCGCATCGAGACGGCCATCGAGCAGACAATCCGTAACCACATTGCCTCGGTCGGCAACGATGCCGCAGGAGAGCGCTCATGAACAACGATCTGCCTCTGCCCGATTTCGACGCGGGAGCCGGCGGCGACGGCCTCGACCACGACACGCCGAAAACCGCGAACGATCTCGAAGCGGTGTTCGACGTTCCGGTCTCCGTCTCGGCGGTTCTCGGCCGCACCAAGCTCGATGTCGGCGGGCTGATGAACCTCAAGCCGGGCGCGGTGCTCGAACTCGACCGCCGTGTCGGCGAAGCCATCGATATTTACGTAAACGACCGGCTCGTTGCCCGTGGCGAGGTTGTCCTCGTCGAGGAAAAGCTGGGCGTCACCATGACCGAAATCATCAAGAGCGAGCGCTGAGCGCCACGCTTCATTGGAAGGAGCACGAGCCATGCGGCTCATGATCGTCGGAACCCTGTCCGGCCAGTTGACCCAGGCCAGCAAGATCGCGCTCGACCGCGGCGCCAAGGTCACGCACGCCGAGGATGTCGAACAGGCGATGCGGGTCCTGAGGGCCGGGCGCAGCGCGGATCTTTTGATGGTCGATGTCGGCCAGCCGATCCGCGATCTCGTACGCATGCTGGAGGAAGAGCGCTTCCACGTGCCGATCGTCGCCTGCGGCATCCAGAACGATGCCAAGGCCGCCGTCGCCGCCATCCATGCCGGCGCGAAAGAGTACATACCTCTTCCACCCGATCCCGAAATGATCGCGGCCGTCCTTGCCGCCGTCGCCGAAGACAAGACCGACATCGTCTTCAAGGACGAGGCCATGAAGGCCGTCGTCGATCTTGCCGCCCAGATCGCGAAATCCGATGCCTCCGTCCTTATCACCGGCGAGAGCGGAACCGGCAAGGAAGTCGTTGCCCGCTATGTCCATGCGCGCTCGAACCGTTCGAACGGCGCGTTCATCTCCGTCAACTGCGCGGCCATCCCCGAACAGCTTCTGGAATCGGAACTGTTCGGCCACGAGAAAGGCGCCTTCACGGGCGCCGTCGGCCGCCGCATCGGCAAGTTCGAAGAGGCCGATGGCGGCACGCTGCTGCTCGATGAAATTTCGGAGATGGATTTCCGTCTGCAGGCCAAGTTGCTGCGCGCCATTCAGGAGCGCGTCATCGACCGCGTCGGCGGCCAGCGCCCGGTTCCGGTCAACATCCGGATTCTGGCAACCTCCAACCGCAACCTGACCGAAGAGGTGAAGAAGGGCACGTTCCGGGAAGACCTTCTGTATCGTCTCAACGTGCTCAATCTGCGCATTCCGGCGCTGCGCGAGCGCCCGGCCGACATTCCGGTGCTGTGCGATTATTTTTCGAAGAAGTTCGCCGAGTCCAACGGCCTGCCCTACCGATCCTTCACGGCGGATGCGCTTGCCGAACTGTCGCGCGCACGCTTTCCGGGCAATGTCCGCGAGCTCGAAAACACCGTCCATCGCGCCGTTCTTCTGGCGCAGGGCGTGGAGATCGGCGTGGACGCGGTTCGCACGCCCGATGGCACGCGTATGGACACCTCATCCGGCCCCGCCCAGCAGGCCGCTCTTGCGGCGGAAGCGGCAACACGCACGCTTGTCGGGCTCACCGTCGAAGCGGTGGAGCGTTCGCTCATCATCGACACACTGTCCCATTGCCTCGGCAATCGCACGCATGCCGCCAACATTCTCGGCATCTCCATCCGCACGTTGCGCAACAAGCTGAACCAGTACACATCCGAAGGGGTCGCGGTTCCGCCACCCTCCGCCGGTCAGGCCGCGTAGCAGAACCCGAGCGTCGCCGCCCGGCTGTCCGGGCGGCGATGCAACGTGCGATCCGCAATCAGGGCTTGGCGAGATGCCAGGTGCCGCCCACACCGTCTCCGGTTACGTCACCGGCCTTGGTGTCCTTGATCCAGGTGTAGAGCGGCTTTCCGCCATAGGCCCACTGCTTCATTCCGTCGTCGCGGGTAATGACCGTCCACTCGCCTTCGGCCTTGTCGCTGGCGGTGGCGGCAAGCGGCGGCCAGTTCACGGCGCACGGGCCGTTGCAGGCCGATTTTCCGCCGCTGTCCTTGTCGAACACATAAAGCGTCATGCCTTTGGAATCGACGAGCACCTCGCCTTTTGCGGTCTTGCCGGTTTTTGCGGGCGGGGCGGCAAGAGCGGCCGTGGACAGGACAAGGGCACATGCGAGAGCGGTCGCGCTGCTGAACGATATACGCATCGGAATCTCCGTGTCTGTTCCCTCCCAAGAGACAAAGACATTCCGCCACGCCATTTGGTTCCGGCCGCGCAAAAAATCTTCTAGTCGAACATTTTCTTGCGGATGACGGCGTGCACCCCCCAATTGCCGTCCGCCACCTGCGTCACGCCGAAATCGACCCCGACCGAGATCAGCGACACCGCCTCATCCTCCGACAAGCCCCAGTTTTCCATCAGGAATTTGCGCGTCGTCCGAAATGCCGAGCGCAGCGCCTTGGACAGTGAGGATTTCTTGTAGACCTCCGACTGCGCGTTGCGCCCAAGCTCGCGCAGATAGTTCGGATAGCTGAAACCGTGGAGCACATATTCGTCCGGGGTCTCGATCAGCGGCCCGTTCAGGCCCTTGATGAAGGGCTTTGCCACATCGGCGCGCTTGTGCACGACGAAGCGGAATGTGCCGGTGAGAGAGGCTTCGAGGCCCGTCCCGTTGATCTCGCCGTCGCCCTGCGCCAGATGCCCGTCGCCGACCGAGAACAAAGCCCCCGGCACCGCGACGGGCAGATAGAGGGTCGTTCCCTTCCCGGCCCGCCAATTGTCGATGTTTCCGCCGAAATAGCCCGGCGGGATTGAATCGATCATGTCGCTCTCGCGCGGCGCCACCGCCATGCAGCCGAAATGCGGCCGCAGCGGAACGCGCACGCGCGGCATCACGCCATACTTTTTCTCCACCTGCGCATGGTCGACCGGAATGCCGGGATAATCCATCGTGTCGTGACGCACGCCGAACGGGTCGATCTGCGGCGTCCACACATAGGAATAGGCCGGGCGCGCGAACTCCCCTCCCGGTTCAAGCTCGTAGATCGTCACGCATTCGCGCTTGCGGGGTTCTTCCAGCAGGTCGGCGTATTGATATCCCCACCACGCGGACACGTTCGAGGCAAAACAGCGCCCGGAGAATTCGGGGTTCGCGCTGGGGCGCGGCGCGATGTCGAGGATCTGCACTTCGAGAACATCGCCGGGTTCGGCGCCATTGACGAAAACAGGCCCCGTAAAGATATGGACACCGAAACCCTCACCCGCGCCGCGGCCGAAGATCGTGGCGTTCATCGGCCCCGCGCCGCGCCGCTCGACATTCTTGCCCTGCGGCGTCCAGCCGAACACGCTTTCGGCGCCGGGGTCGCCCTTGATCATGCGCTCGTAGTCGTCGAAGGCGTGCTGGGTCAGCGTCTCGATCGTCACCTCCGCGCCGGAGGAGACGCGCAGCACCGGCGGGATCGAGCGGCTGAGATACCCCCAGTGCACATTGTCTTTCGAGACGCGGATGTGATGTCCGCTTCGGGGCGCGACCGCAAATGTCTGTACTGCCGCGTCAGGTTCCGCACCCGAAATCGAGCCCTGCGGCGGCGCAACCACGGCGTTGTGGGTGTGGCTCCGCTCCATCGGCCGCCCGCGCTGCGGATAGACGACCGGCCCCCGGTCGCGCGCAGCGCGGAAAGCACGCGGGCTTTCGCCGAAGGCTGCGCTGAAGGCCCGGCTGAAATGCGCCGGATCGCGAAAGCCCCAGCGGAAGGCGATCTCGCCGATGCCCTCGCCATTGTGCTGCGGATCCGCAAGATCGATCCGCGCACGGTCGAGCCGCCGCCGGCGCAGATAGTCGGAGAAGGTCGTGTCCTGCAGTTCGAACAGTTTTTGAAGATAGCGCTGCGACAGCGCCTCCTGCCGCGCGATTTCGGCCATGGACAGATCCGCATCCGAAAGCCGTGCCTCGATGGCGGCCGTCACGCGGCGGAAATGCGATGTCTGCACATTCGTCGAACCGTCGCCCTCGAACTTCGCTTCGCCCAGCAGCGCCCCGGCGACGAGTTCGGTGACCGCGATTTCCGCCGAGACGATGTCGGCCTCGCCCGCCGTCTCGAAATGCGTGGCGAGCGCACGCATCACCGGGCGCAGAGCCGCCGCCGCGACCGTCGCGCCGAGGACGAGGGGCAGCTTGATCCGCGTGCGCCCGAGCCGTCCGAGAAGGCGCTCCCGCGGCACTTCGAGAATGAGAAGCTCGAACGCCTCGCGCAGATCGAACGAAAACGGCGCCGCGCGGTCGCAGATCGACACGTCTCCATCTGCAAATTCGAGGCTCGCCCCCCGCGCGCAGACGCCGCCCCGTCCGTAATGATGAAAGACGACAAGGATCGGCTCGGCGCCCTTTCCCGGACACACCGCATTCGCGATCGTCTGCGGCGCGGATCGCAGGCGCGCCAGCACCGCGCCGGTCGACGAGCGTGTGACGCCGAGATCGCCGGACGATGCCCGGCCCTCGCCGAGATCGCCCGTGAGCGCAATCGTCTTCAGCGCCTCGGCCCATGCCGAATTTTGCCCTTCGGCGGGAAAGGCATCGATCGAAATCAGACTTGGCCCGGCCAGCATGTCACCACCTCACCCCGCCTGTCTGGCAAGACTTCTGCCAGGTTCGCGCGATCCCGGCTCACCCTGCACGCGCGATTGCCTCCGGCCCTTGTTCGCAGGCGCACAAAAACTTGGCCCCAGGTGTCACAGCGCGCAAGCCGTTCGAGCGGCTCCCTCTCAACGCGCTGCGCGCGCTCGCCTTTTGCGCGGCGGGAACACCTGCGTGCAAGAAATTGGGCGCTCCGGGACATTCGCTCCCGCGCCGCATCCTCCTAGCCTTCTCCTGCGCGCCATCGCGCGGAGCAGATTGAGGGAGATGCAAATGTGTGCCGGAGATGATGTCACCTGCCCGGATTTCGAGCGCCATCGCGACAAGATGCGCGAAGCGCTCGGCATGGAGCGGCGCTCCTTTCTGAAGAGCGCCTTCGTCGCCACGGGCGGCGCGGCGGCGCTTGCCGGCGCGGGCGCCTCCACGCTCGTCACGCCGGCACTCGCCCAGGCCTCGGCCGCCAAGGCGCCCGACACGCCGAGCTATCACTATTTGCCCGCCAACGACACGACGGTCCATTGGGGCTACTTCTCGAAGAAGCTGAAGCCGCAGGTCGAGATCGATTCGGGCGACATCGTCACCATCGAAGCGCTCACCCATCACGCCAACGACGACGCCGACCTGATGGTCAAGGGCGATCCCGGCGCGGAAAGCGTGTTCCACTGGACCAAGGAAGAAAAGAAGGTCGCGCGCCGCGGCGCGGGCGATCCGAACGACAAGAAACTCGGCGGCGGCGGCGGTCTCGGCGTGCACATCTGCACCGGCCCAGTCTATGTGCGCGGTGCCGAGCCCGGCGATGTTCTCGAAGTGCGCATTCTCGACACCAAGTTCCGCCCCAGTGCCAACGCGGCGCAGAAAGGCAAGGCGTTCGGTTCGAATGCGGCGGCCTGGTGGGGCTTTCATTACAACGAGCTGATCACCGAGCCGAAAAAGCGCGAAGTCATTACAATCTACGAGATGGACGCGAACGGCGCCCGCAACTGGGCCCGCGCGGTCTACAATTACCAGTGGACTCCGCAGACCGATCCCGATGGCGTGGTCCACCCCACCATCGATTATCCGGGCGTGCCGGTGGATCATTCGACCATCAAGAAGAACAACGATGTGCTGAAGGGCGTGCGCGTGCCGATACGTCCGCATTTCGGCGTCATCGCCCTTGCGCCGAACGAGGCCGATTACGTCAACTCGATCCCTCCCATGCACACCGGCGGCAACATCGACAACTGGCGCATCGGCAAGGGCGCGACCATGTATTACCCGGTCGCGGTCGAAGGCGCGCTTCTGTCCGTCGGCGATCCTCACGCCTCGCAGGGCGATTCGGAGATGTGCGGCACAGCGATCGAATGCTCGCTCACCGGCACCTTCCAGCTCATCCTGCACAAGAAGGCCGATGTCGCGGGCACACCTCTCGAACAGCTCGATTATCCAATGCTCGAAACCAAGGATGAATGGCTCATCCACGGCTTCAGCTACGCCAACTACCTGAAAGAACTCGGTCCCAACGCACAGGCCGACATCTTTCAGAAAAGCTCGGTCGATCTCGCCTTGAAGGACGCTTTCCGCAAGATGCGCACCTTCCTGATGACCACGAAAGGCCTCACGGAGGACGAAGCCGTGTCGCTGATGTCGATCGGCGTCGATTTCGGCATCACCCAGGTCGTCGACGGAAACTGGGGCGTGCACGCGGTCATCAAGAAGGAAATCTTCTCCGACGGCACCGCGTAACGGCATTTCCGGTCCGGGCGCAATCCGCCCGGGCCGTTCTCACCCCGCGTGGCGAAGCTGGATCTCGTCGCTCGCGCAGGTGCAGTTTCGGCCGCTCTGTTTTGCGATGTAGAGGCGGCGGTCGGCGATATCGATCATCCGTTCCCAATCGGCGCGGATTCCGGGCGCCCGCAGGGCAATACCGAAGCTTGCGGTCACGCGCGTGTCGTACATATCGGTGAAGCGCGCCTCGCCGACCAGAACCCGGATGCGCTCGGTGATCGCGAACGCCTCGGCTTCGTCGACCTCGCTGAGCACAAGTGTGAATTCCTCGCCCCCATAGCGCGCAAGGATGTCTCCGGGCCGCAGCACCGGCCGCACGATTTCGCCGAGCCTGCGCAGGACCACATCGCCGATCGCATGGCCGTACGTGTCGTTGATGCGCTTGAAATGGTCGATGTCGAACATCACGAGCGCGCTGCCGCGGCTCGCCTGCCCTTCCAGCGCCGCCATCCGCGCGGCGGCGTCCATCAGCGCGCGGCGATTGGGAAGCCCGGTGAGCTGATCGGTCTGTGACATTTCCCGCAATTGCTGGGTCAGTGCCGTCTGCGCGCGCTCGAGCCGCAATTTCTCGACCTGCTGGCTGCGCAGCTCCGAAAGCCCCTCGAACATCTCGTCCATTTCGCTTCCCGCGGACCGCAGGACCGCCGGTTCGGTCAGATCGCCGTTGGCGATCGCGACGATCTGTTGATGCGCCTCCATCAGCGGCGTGAAAAGGCGCCGGCGCAGAACAAGCGCGGTCGCACCGATCACGCACAGAGTGATCGCGGTGATAAGGCCCGCGAGGACAAGATGCCACCACTCCGCATCGCGCAGCGTTTCCAGACGCGTTGCCGACGCCGCGACGATCCTGTCGCCGAATTGTTCGGTTGTTTTCATGCTTGGCACATATTCGGCCGTGAAAGTGCCGACGCTCGGCGTATGTTCCGGCACGCGCATGGACGCGGCGGCCATTGCGTATCCGAGCCCCTTGCGGAAATAATCCGCATGGATCTGCGAGATCAGATCCCGAAGCCCCGGATCCCTGAAATAAATGTCGGTATAGGCGGAGACGCTTTCGCGCAGAAAAGTCAGTCTTTCGACGGTCCTGTCCATATCACGTCTTAGCCGGGGTTCTGTCTCCGGGGCCGAGGTCAGCATCATCACCACATAGGAGCCAAGGCGGCCCTGAAATTCGCGCAGATCGCTTGCGGCAGTTGCCAGCATCACATCGGCACCGATCTGCGGCGTCCGGGCGATAACATCCCGGCCGATGAGATCGCGCAGTCTGGCCGCTTCGTCAGCCGCCGAAAACATGGCGAGGATCGCGCTTTCGATGGCAGGGCCGGAGCGCATTGCCGGAGGCAGCGCCACGACGCGATCGACCTCGGCGCGTCCCAGCGCGAGCGATGCCGTCATCTGGCCGAACAGGCGGCGCGACGTAACGACACCCTCCCGGCCATCGTCGAGATCGGCAAGCCTGCGAAGCGCGGCATCGGTCTGCCGCCGCCTCAGGACGAGGTCGCCCACCTTCGCTTCCCGGTTGCCTTCGTCGCTGCCCATCGCCGCATTCGACGGGCCGCGCTCGCGCGACATGGCATTCGCGGCGTTCAAGGCGCGATGGAAACGTTCGAGCTGGGAGCCGCCCTCGGCGAAGCTTTTGTAATCCATGTAGCTCGCGGTCATCGCCACGACGCCAAGCAACAGGCAGCCCAAAGCAGCCACGACGCCCCCGGCTCTTTGCAGGGTCTGTATCCGGACCTGGGCTACGGTCACGTCTGATGAGCGGTGCTGATCTTTCACGGAACCGTCTTACACGACGCGCGTAAAAATTCGTCGCCCGGATGAAACGCGTTTTCGACGATCGTCTTCACGCGGCGTTAACCGTGATGGTCAGGCTGCGGCGCTGCACTTGTTGGCCGTCGCGAGGTAGGCAGGCACGTTGCGCGCTTCCAGCGGGCGCGAAAAATAATAACCCTGCACATGCGAGCATCCGGCAGCGCGGGCGAGAACGAGATCGTCCTGCGTCTCGATTCCCTCGGCCACGACGCGGCGGTCGAGCCCGCTGCCGAGCTGCGCGATGGTCGACACGAAAACCCGGTTGTCCGCGCTGTCGCGCATGTCCTGCACGAGCCCCTTGTCGATCTTGATCACGTCGATCGGGAATTCCCGCAGATAGCTGAGGCCCGAATGGCCGGTCCCGAAATCGTCGAGCCAGACGCTCATGCCAAGCGCGCGCAGCGCGTTCAGATCGGCGATCTGTTCGGCGCTGTTGTCCATGAGGATGTTCTCGGTGATCTCGATGGCGATGCGGCGCGGGTCGCGGCCGGTCGATGCGAGAATGTCGCGAACATGATTCGCAAAATCGCGGCCTTTCAACTGAGCCGGCGACACATTGATGCTGACCTTGATGTCGTCCCAGTCGGCCATGTCTTCGCACACGCGCGTAAAAACCCAGGTTCCGAGCTTCTCGATGAGCGAAGAACGCTCGGCGACCGCAATGAACTCGGCCGGCGAAATGACGCCGCGCACCGGGTGGCGCCAGCGCACCAGAGCCTCGAGCGCCGTGACCCGAGCCCCGTCCGCCGAATGGATCGGCTGGTAGTACATTTCGAGCTCGTTCATGAGCAATGCGCCGCGCAGTTCGCGCTCGATCGAGCGGCGGTAACGCTCTTCCTTCAGAAGCTCCCCATCGAAACAGGCGACACGCCCGCGCCCCTCTTCCTTGGCGAGATAGAGCGCAAGATCCGCGCAGGCGACGATGTCCATGCGGTCCATCGTGTGCTGCGGGCTCCAGGCGACGCCGATGCTGCCTTCGATCTGCGTGGTGCGGCCCAATATCGATGTCGGCGCCGCCAGCGCCTGCAGAACGCGCCGTCCAGCAGCCTCGCAGGTGGAGCGTGACACCGGCCCGCTCAGCATGAAGGCAAACTCGTCGCCGCCGAGCCGACCACAGAGCCCGTCTCCGATATCGCGGCGCAGAACCTCGCCGACCCGCTCCAGCACCGCATCGCCGAAGGCATGGCCGAACACGTCGTTCATGACCTTGAAGCGGTCGAGATCGAGAAGGAAAAGGGCAACCGGCATCCCCTCCTCCGATTGCTTGACGCGCTCTTCGAGCGCCGCAATGAAGCTGGCCCGGTTGAGAAGCCCCGTCATGGGATCGTGCTGCGCGAGACGGCGCAGCAAAGCGTGCTGCTCGCCCAGTTCCACGGCGTGATGGCGCAGTTCGTGGATGAGACCGTTGGCGTAGACGCCGATGACGAGCATCGCCACCAGCATTGCGGCCGGCACGAGCCAGCTCACGCGTCCTTCGCCCAACCCCAGATTGTGGAAATCGGCGAGGTACCAGACGATGCCCGAAAAAACGAGCCCGACGGCCAGCGTGAGGCGTATCCTCCACGCCCGGCGATCATAAACGGTGAGGTCCACCCCGGCACCCTCGAATTCGGTCAGTCATGTTGACAGAAACTGCCTAATCCCTTGGCATTAACAGGCACTTACGCCGATCCGGGAGTCTCGCCAGATCCACGTTTGAGCGGGCGCATGGTGAATCTTTCCAAAACTTCAGGTGCCGAGCGCGAGCCAAAGTGCAATATCGGCACGCCTTCCAGGGTGCCTCGCCAAGGAGCCTTCCCGTGTTTGTCTCATTCTTCCCCCGCCCAAAGCTGTTCTTCTGGTCGCTCGTGCTCTGGACCGCCGTCTGCGTCGGCATCTGGTACTCCGGCGCAAACGGTCTCGGCGGGGTCTTCGGCCTCGGCGCAGCGCCTGATCCCGCACAGGCTGGCCGTGTCAGCGTGTTCTGGTCCGAGCCGTTTCTTTGGTTCTATCTGTACTTCACGATCGCAACTCTGCTGTTCGCCGCGTTCTGGCAGTTCTATGCACCCCACCCCTGGACGCGCTGGTCGATCCTCGGCTCGGCGCTGATCCTTTTCATCACCTATTTCCAGGTTCAGGTGTCCGTTGCCATCAACGCCTGGTACGGGCCGTTCTATGACACGGTGCAGGCGGCGCTGGCGAAAACGCGCCCGGTGACCCTCGACGAATTCTTTGCCGAGCTTGTGACGTTTGCGGGCATTGCCTTTATTGCCGTGGGCGTCGGCGTGTTCTCGCGCTTCTTCGTCAGCCACTGGATCTTCCGGTGGCGCACGGCGATGAACGAATATTACATGTCCTATTGGCCGAAGCTGCGTTCCGTGGAAGGCGCCTCCCAGCGCGTGCAGGAAGACACGATGCGTTTTTCGACAACGATGGAAGGGCTCGGCGTCAATCTCATCAGCTCCGTCATGACGCTGATCGCGTTCCTGCCGATCCTTCTGCAATATTCCTACACGATCACCGAAATGCCGTTCATCGGCGAGGTGCCGCACGCGCTTGTCTGGGCGGCGATCCTGTGGGCGGCGTTCGGCACGGGCTTTCTGGCCCTTGTCGGCATCAAGCTGCCCGGCCTCGAATTCAAGAACCAGCGCGTCGAGGCCGCCTACCGCAAGGAACTCGTCTACGGCGAAGACCATGCCGACCGCGCCCAGCCGCCCACGGTGGGCGACCTCTTCTCGAATGTGCGGCGCAATTATTTCCGTCTGTACTTCCACTACACCTATTTCAACATCGCGCGCATCGTCTACCTGCAGACCGACAACATCTTCCCCTACATCATCCTCGCGCCTTCCATCGTCGCCGGGAAGATCACGCTCGGCCTCATGCAGCAGGTGCTGAACGCCTTCGAACAGGTGCGTTCCTCGTTCCAGTACCTCGTCAATGCCTGGACGACGATCGTCGAGCTGCTGTCGGTGTACAAGCGCCTCAGGACCTTCGAAATGGTCATCCACGGCGCCCCGCCCCCGCCGCCGGAAGTCGAGGACCAGCGCGCCGCAGTGGCGTAAACACCCGGAAAGGGGCCGAACCGGCAAGGTCCGGCCCCTTCCTTTTCCCGTGTGGCCGCAGGCCCCGGAAAACTCTTTCTTAACCGCCCGTTAACCATACACCCGGCAAATTCTGCCCAGTTCCTGCCGGTCCGTTGGCCGGCGCGTCCCGAGTGATCGAAATCGCGTGCCCGTATCTGTTTCCGCCCTTGTCGGGCCGAAGGTCAGGAGGCGCAGATGGAAGTCCGTGCAGTCGCGCCGAACCCCCCGTTCCGTGCCGGGATCTCGCCCCGCCGTCAGGCTTCCGGAGAGAGTATGGCAGACACCAGCAGCGCCGGACGTGCCGCCGCCGAATCCCGGCTGATCGCAGGCAATCTCGTCGATTTCCTGAAGAACGGCGATATCGGGCTGGCCTTCGGCGTCCTGACGATCCTCGTCGTCCTCATCATGCCCCTGCCGCCGGTGATGCTCGACATCTTCCTGGCGTTCTCGATCATCTTTTCCGTGCTGATCCTGATGACGGCCCTGTTCATCCAGGCGCCGCTCGAATTCTCCGCCTTCCCGACCGTGCTTCTCGTCGCGACCATGATGCGCCTTGCGCTCAACCTCGCCTCGACGCGCCTCATCCTTGCCAACGGCCAGAACGGCACCGATGCCGCCGGCCACGTCATCGAGGCGTTCGGCAATTTCGTGATGGGCGGCAATTTCGTCATCGGCATCATCGTGTTCGCGATTCTGGTCATCGTGAACTTCGTCGTCATTACCAAGGGTTCGGGCCGCATCGCGGAAGTCGCCGCCCGCTTCACGCTCGATGCCATGCCCGGCAAGCAGATGGCCGTGGACGCCGACCTTTCGGCCGGTCTCATCGACGAGGCGACGGCCCGCAAGCGCCGCAAGGATCTCGAGGACGAAAGCTCGTTCTTCGGCGCCATGGACGGTGCCTCGAAATTCGTGCGCGGCGATGCGATCGCCGGGCTTCTGATCACCGTCATCAACGTCATTGCGGGCATCATCATCGGCGTCGCGCAGCACGATATGTCGCTCGGTGAGGCCGGTCACACCTACACGCTGCTGACTGTCGGCGACGGTCTCGTCTCGCAGATCCCGGCCCTCATCGTCTCGACGGCGGCGGGTCTTCTCGTCTCCAAAGCGGGCGTTTCCGGCTCGGCCGACCGCGCCCTGATGGATCAGCTCTCCGGCTACCCGAAGGCGCTCGGCATGTCCGCGGGCGTCATGGCGGTCATCGCCTTCCTTCCCGGCATCCCCGTCATCCCCTTCCTCACCATCGCCGGGGGCGCGGCCTACCTCGCCTGGAAGGCGGACCGGAACACCAAGAGCCGCGCCGCCGAAGTCGTCAGGGCTGCACAGGTCGAGCAGGTCGCGGCGGCAGCGGCCGCCGCTCCCGCCGAAGAGCCGATTTCCGAAGCCCTGCGCATCGACGATCTCAAGATCGAGCTCGGCTACGGCCTCCTGCCGCTGGTGGACGGGCCGGACGGCTCCGACAAGCTCACCGAGCAGATCAAGGCGCTGCGCCGCCAGTTCGCCTCAGACATGGGCTTCGTCATGCCGTCCGTACGGCTGCTCGACAATGTCCATCTGGGCGCCAACAATTACGTGATCAAGGTCAAGGAAACTCCCGCCGGCGCGGGCCAAGTCTATCCCGGCCAGTTCATGGTCATGGACCCATCTGGCGCGCAGATCCAGATGCCCGGCAACCACACGATCGAGCCGACCTTCGGCCTGCCCGCCACCTGGGTCGACGGGGCGCTGCGCGAGGATGCGGCGGTGCGCGGCTACACGGTGGTGGATTCATCGACCGTGCTGTCGACTCATCTCACAGAAATCCTGAAAAGCCATATGCCGGACCTGCTGTCCTACGGCGAGGTCTCCAAGCTCCTGAAGGATCTGCCGAAGGAACAGTCGAAGCTTGTCGAGGACATCATCCCGAGCCAGCTTTCGATGACCGCGCTGCAGCGCGTGCTCCAGTTCCTGCTCGGCGAGCGCGTCTCCATCCGCGATCTCGGCACCATCCTCGAAGGCGTCGCGGAAGCCGTCGGCTGGACGCGCAATCCTGCCGCCATCGCCGAGCATGTGCGCTCGCGCCTTGGCCGCCAGCTCTGCTCGCAATATTCCGCGCCGGACGGCACGCTGCCGCTCGTCGTCCTGTCGCCGGTCTGGGAACAGGCCTTCCAGGAATCGCTCGTCGGAAACGGAGACGACCGTCAGCTCGCAATGGCGCCGTCACGGCTGCACGAATTCATCGGCCTCGTGCGCGAGCGTTTCGAAGACGCGGCGCGCCAGGGCGAGGTGCCGGTCCTGCTGACTTCGGCGTCCATACGCCCGTTCGTGCGCTCGGTGGTCGACCGCTTCCGCAGCCAGACCCCGGTGCTCAGCCAGTCCGAAATCCACCCCCGCGCGCGCCTTCGCACCATCGCTGCGATCTGAGCGGACCGGGGTCGACGTCCGCCGCGCAAAACATGCTCCGTCAGCGCATGGATGTAACGACGCTGATCAGAACCATGCAGGGAAGAACACCACGCGAATCCTTGGCGAACCTGGCCAGAGCCGCAGTGTGCTGCTTCGACCGCGGCTTGATTTGATGATGGCCCCGATGGTCAACGAGGCGTCGACAAACTGGAGAAGCGGGGTTCGCCCCCGCCTCCCTCCTATACCTTGCAGACGCCAATCTCAGACCTTGTTGATGCTCGTAATGGCGAGGTTGGTAAGTTTGCTGTTGGCGGCTTTCTCCTGATCCAGAATCTCGGTCAGCAGGGTGTGGGCCTCATCGTAACCCAGCTCCTTCGCCCATTCGCGCAGAGAGCCGTACCGCGCAATTTCATAGTGTTCAACCGCTTGGCATGCCGCCAAAAGGCCGGCATCGAGCGCAACGCCGGATGCCTCCTCGACGAGCCCGTCAGCTTCCTTGATGAGGCCCTCGATCGCGTCGCATTTCTCGCCTTCGGGATTTGCTCCAACCGCTTTGAAGACCTGCTTCAGCTTCGTAATCTGGCCTTTGGTTTCGGCCAGGTGTTCTTCAGCCGCCTCTTTGAGCTTGGCGCTTTTCGCTGCCTTCGCGATCTTCGGAAGCGCCTTGGTGATCGCGTTCTCCGCGTAATACACGTCTTTGAGCGTATGCTCGAACAGGTCTGCCAATGTTTTCATCTGTCTCTCCCCGATAGGCGGGAAAGAAACCTGCTCTGGAACAATAAGTTCCGCTTCAGCTCATAAGCGTGCCGACCGATGCCGTACCGCGAGCAGCCGGTTTCCGCATTGCATCGGATCACCGCGTGAATCCGATATTGTCGGCGATCACCGTGCGTGGCCCGATCGGAAGCGGCTCGGGACTGGCGATGTTGAGTTTCACAAACTCGATCTTGTCGTTCCAGACCTTTCGCAGAAAATCCTCGAAGGCCTGGATGGTCAGCTGCTCGCCCGGGCAGCGCCGGTAGCCGAACCCGAAGGGCGCGAAACCGGCATAGTCGCAGACCGGCATCGCCTTCCCGTCCGCGACACCGAACACCGTCCCGAACGCGCTGTTGTTCAGCGCGGCCTTGCGACCGTCCTTCACCTCGAAGCTCGTCAGATCGAAGGGGCATTTCGCAAAGCCGATCTGCCGCGCCTTCGCCTCATCCACCTCCTGGCTTGTCGGCACGCGCTCATAGCGGGTGGGATCGAATTCAAGCGGGTTTTCCCAGTGCACCGGATCGACGCCGGTCGATGTGTGCGGGCTGACGATGTAACCGTTGCGTTCGAACCTTGGAACAATCGTCTCCTCGATGGCCGAAATGCTTCCGCCGTTCGGCGAAATCAGGCGGAACATCTCCATGACATAGCGTTCGAGCGGCGTGAACGCGCCTCCTCCCGCATTGTCGGGATCGCCCTCCATCGTTTTCACGAGCCAGTCCCGCGCCGCCGGATCGCCCGTGCTGCGGCCCAGCTTCTGCATCATGTTGTAGATCGTGTTGCCCCATTGGCTGAAGGCCACGAAATTGTGGAAGCACTCGAACACGACATCCTTGCGCGCAAAATGGCTGCTGCCCGCGCCGTTCTTTTCCCAGTAATAGGCGAATGTCTTGTCCGGCTCCGGCGTCCGTCCCTCGGCGATGTCTTCGATCTTCTCCTCGATCCAAGATTTCAGGAAATCGAGATGGGCGCGGACCGTCATGTAGTGCTAGTAGACGATCCGCTGCGTCGGGTCGCGATAGGCCAGAACCGTGTTGAAGCTTTCGCCGATCTGGCGCACGCGCGGCGGAATATCGTCGGGCTTCACGCCCAGATGCAGGTCCCAGTAAAGGTCCCAATAGGCTTCGAGATAGGGCCGCATCAGCGGCTTGCCGACATTGCCGTCGTCGAGCAGCCGGTCGAAGAACGCCGTGACCTTGCCGCCGTATTTCGCGCGGTAGAGATCGGGCGTGACGGCGGACATGTAGATACGCTTGCGGCGGTTGTCGGGGCCGCGCTTTTCCAGTCCCTGCAGAAACACGGTGACGCCGTCCTCGGGAGCGGGCCGCCAGCTCTCGCCCAGCAGGCCCCAGAGATCGTTCGGCAGCGCGTTTTCCTTGGTCAGCGCCAGATCGATCATCGGCAGGAACGACTTCTCGCCGATGAACACGCTGACGAGAAAATGCGGAAGGATGACGTTCTCGATGTAGGCCGGCTCGAAATCCCGCAGGAATTGTTCACGCAGGCGCGCGGCAGCCGAGGCCAGATCGCCCGGAGCCAGCGGCGAATACGCTTTCAGCAGCGGATAATGGGACAGCGCCGGTTGGGACGAGGCCGTGGCGATCGCGCCGGCTCCGGCGGCGAGGAATGTCCTTCGTTTCATGTCCATGGCAAGCCTCCTTCGACCGGAGGCAGGCATTGTCGGCATATTGCGGCCGGCACAGCTCCGACCGGCGAACGATGTCCGCGAAATGTCGCGACGCCAAGCGCGTAACGGTTACGGCTCTGCCACGTGCGTCAGCGAACATCCTTCGTCACGCACCCTTTTCCGGTTCCTGCGCCGCCAGGCCGAACGCCATCATCTTCATCGTCTGCGCGATGAGCTGTTCGCGGTCCGCCCAGGGGAAGTTCGGGAAGTTGATGACCATCAGGCACACGCCCTGCCACGACATCCAGATCGACATCGCCGTCAGCAAGGGATCGCTCTGCTTCAGATGGCCGTCCGCGATCAGCTGCTCGATTTCGCGGAGGAACGTCACAAAACACTGACGGCCGATCGACAATTCCTCGAAGGGCCGCGACAGGTCCCTTTCGGCGGGCGTCGGAGGACGCCGCACGCCGCCGCGCATCAGGGTCAGCTGGTATTCCATGGGGCGCTCGAACGCGAAATCGACATAGGCCCGGAAGATGGCTTCCAGCCGCCCGAGACCGGCAGGCACCTCGGCCGAAACACCGCGAATGAGAGCCATGATGTGCTGGAAGGTCTCATGCCGGATGGCGCCCAGAATGGCGTCCTTGTTCGGGAAATAGACATACACGCCCGTCTGCGAGATCCCGACGCGCTCGGCGATGCGCCGCGTCGTTACATTCTCCGTCCCTTCTTCGAAGAACAGCTTCTTGGCCGCCTCGATGATCTCGGCGCGGCGTTCATGCCCGGCACCGCGCGGCTTGCGCGTGTGTTCCGGCGAGGGGCGCGGTTTCGGAGGGGCTGTCTTCATGGCCGGGCGCGGAGCTTTCCTGCGGGTGTGCGATGATTGGTCGGGTCTACTCCAATAGACCAATGACTTTCATGCACGAACCGCCTTGTCGGGGCCAACATTGAATGCTAAGTGTTCATTGAACATGTAAGGTGGGGGTTGACGATGAACTTTTGCACGGCTCGGCCGCTTTTTCCTCTGGCCGCACGGTCCTCCGCGCCGCTCGCGTGCATCGCCGCCGCCGCTCTGGCCTCGACGTCCCTGCCCGCTTTGGCCGCGGATGCTCCCGCCGCTGAGCCCACGCAATATGTGGAGCCCGTCGCCCGGGCGCATGATCTGGTCATCAAGCTGGGCGTCGGCGGCCGGATGAGCCCCGCTTATGAATCGGCCTCCGATTACGAGTTCTCGCCGTTTCCCATCATCGATCTGGAATATCTCAGCGTGCCGGGCTTCTTCACCGTGGGCGGCGGGGACGATCTGGGATTTTCGATCGGACCGAGCTTCGACATTACCGGCGAACGCGAAAGTTCGGAGCATGACGAGCTTCTGGGCCTCAACGACATCGACACGACCTACGAGGTCGGCCTGCGCGCCAGCTATGAATGGACGCATGCCGAAGTGTACGGCAAGGCGCGCTACGCGTTCGGCGGCGCGGAAGGTTTTGTCGGCGAGATCGGCGGCAACGTCATCCTGCGTCCCAGCGCCGCGCTCGAGGTGAAATTCGGCCCGGTCGCGAGTTTTGCCGGCGATGATTATATGGACACCTATTTCGGCGTGACAGCAGCCGAGTCCATTGCCACCGGCGGCCGCCTCGCCGCCTACGACGCCGAAGGCGGCCTCAAATCGGCGGGCGTCTCCGCCGAAATCAGCTACGAATTCCGGCGGGACTGGTTCGTGAATGTCGAGGCGTCCTACATGGCCATGCTCGGCGACGCCGAGGATTCACCGGTCGTCGCGGTTGGCGACAGCGACCAGTTCACGGTCGGCCTCGGCGTCTCGCGGCGCTTCTCGCTCGATCTGTTCGACTGATCCAGGCACATACATGGCCCGGCAGCGGATGATTTTCGTATCCGGGCCTCAATTCCTTCAGGACGTCTGCACCGGCGCACGCGCGGGCACGTTCTCCTCGTCCTCCTCCATCATCGCCTCGATGCGCCGCGTCAGTTCCATGCGCAGCGCATCCACGTCCAATGCTTCCTCCGGCTCCTTGAGTGGCGCGGCCGGAAGCCGTGTCAGCACACGAAAGGTCTGCGCCAGCGACGCCAAAGTCCGCGCCGCAAGCGGTGGCGGCACGGCGCCCGCCTCGACCTTCATCATTTCGCGAATGAGAAGTTTACGCAGCTTCTCGCCGATCTGCCCATCGGCCAGATGCGGCACCGGTTCGGGCTCCCTCGCCGCCGCCGATGGCCGGCCCACCATGCCGCGCACATCCATCACCGGCGCGCCGGTGTGCGTGTCCGCCACGTGCGGATCAAGGGTCCCGACCTCCTTCGGAACACGGATGTAACAACGCTCATAACGGGCGCTGACATCGGGCCATCCCCAGAGACGGATCCTCTTGCCCGCCGTCGGCGCCGAAACGCCCAGAATGCCCGCCACCTCCCGCTGCGAAGCGCCTTCCATATGCGCCGCCCGCGCCTTCTCGATCAGGTCCGGCGAAAAGATGGTGGGGCGTGGCAGCATAAGCCGAGACTATCGGTACAATGCATCGAAGTCAAGGAATTTATTCTCTTATGCAGATCGTGCGTCAGTACGCCATCGGCGCAGGTGCGAAAACGTCCCGGTCGAAATGAAATTCGTTCTCGGCAATGAAATGCAGATTCTGTGCCCGGACGGCGTGCGCGCCGCGCATCGCCCGATCCGGCGCCCAGCGCACAAGAACGGCGCAGCCGCATGTTTGCTTTTGAGCGCCTTCGGCGCGCTCCGCCCCTGGGTCCCGGATCGGCGCACGGCTTTGCCGTGCTTGTCCGGGAAACGAGATGACTTCAGCTCGCCCGGCGCGTGTGGCTCTGCAGGCCGATGTCGTCCATCACGGCCTGATCGCGGGTGTTTTCGGCGGTCTTTTCGCGGGCCTGGTCGCGCTCGTCGAGAAGCTCGACCTTTTTCAGCTCCTCGAAGGCTTCCGCAAGATCGTCCTGCGCCTCCTGAAGCTGGCCGTTCATGTCCGCCGCCGACTGCAGAAGGTTGTCGCGGCGTGCCGCGGCGGCCTTTGCGTAGGTCGGATAGGCGAAATGGGTGAGGTCATGAATGCCCGCGCGGGTCTGCTCGGCCAGGATCTCCCGGTCGAGATCGCCCGCCATGCGCTGGAATTCGGCGATCATCGCCTCGATCTGCGAAACCCGGCGACGCTTCTCGTCGACGTGGAAACGCTTCAGGCGGATAAGGGTGTCACGCGATTTCATGGCTTAACTCATACACTTGGACCGGTTAGCGTTCGGTATCCAAGGTCCCGACAATTTGAGACAGTCGCTGGTAAGCTTCGCGCAATGTGGTTGCTTCTTCCTTACCTTGCTTCAAAAAGCTTTCCAAAGGCTCGCTGAGGGCAATGGCTTCGTCGACTTCCGGGCTCGAACCCGCGCGATAGGCGCCGAGCCGGATCAATTCTTCCATGTCTGCGAAGGTGGCCATCACCTTCCGCGCTTTTTGCACGTAAGGCAGGAATTGGGGGTCGGCCGCGCGCGGCATGGTGCGCGAGACGCTTTTCAGCACATTGATGGCCGGGTAGCGCCCGCGCTCGGCAATCGAACGCTCCATGACGATGTGGCCGTCGAGGATGCCGCGCACCGCGTCGGCCACCGGCTCGTTGTGGTCGTCGCCGTCGACGAGAACCGTGAAAAGCCCGGTGATCGTGCCCTCCCCCATTCCCGGCCCGGCCCGCTCCAGCAGTTTTGGCAGTTCGGAAAAGACGGTGGGGGTGTAGCCCTTGGCGGTCGGCGGCTCACCCGCCGAAAGCCCGACCTCGCGCTGCGCCATGGCAAAGCGCGTGATCGAATCGATCATGCACAGGACATCCTTGCCCTCGTCGCGGAAATATTCCGCCAAAGCGAGCGTCATGTAAGCGGCCTGACGGCGCATCAAAGCGGGCTCATCACTGGTCGCGACCACGACGACGGAGCGCGCGAGCCCTTCCTCCCCGAGATCGTCCTGCAGGAATTCCTGCACCTCGCGCCCGCGTTCGCCGACAAGGCCGATCACCGAGGCGCTGGCTTCGGTGTTCTTGGCCAGCATGGACAGGAGCACCGATTTGCCGACGCCGGAGCCGGCGAAAATGCCCATGCGCTGGCCGCGGCAGCAGGTGAGGAAGGTGTTGAGCGCACGCACGCCCAGATCGAGCGGCGCTCCCACCCTCTTTCGGGAATGGGCGGGCGGCGGCGCGTTGCGGAACGGATAAAGCAGCGGGCCCTCCGGCAGCGGGCCCTTGCCGTCGATGGGCTCGCCCAGCGCGTTGATGACGCGGCCGAGCCAGCGGTTCGAGGGCTTTACGCCCGCATGGTCGGAGCCGACGATCGCCTTGCAGCCGCGCCGGACGCCCTCGAGCGTCGCGAACGGCATCAGCAGCGCGCGGTCGGCGGCAAACCCCACGACCTCGCACGGCACCGAGCGGCCGGTTCCGACCTCGATGTCGATCCGCCCGCCGACGGCCATCGCCCCAAGCGGCCCGGCGACCTCGATAAGAAGCCCGCGCACGGCCACGACCCGCCCGAAGATCTCTCGATCGGGGATGTCCCGCGCCGCCTGGATGAGGCCTTTCATGCAACGCCCTTCAGGAAACCAGCGAATCGCCCCCGATGGTAACGGTTCGTTTACGTCCTGCGTTAATGATTTGGCATCGGATCTTTAACCACAGGATCCCGGCATGGACGAAAGATACGAGTCGGTGGAGTCGGTTGGGCGGGTTTTCTGAGGCGGAACTTTAAGTTTTTCTTCAGCATAAATTATTCGTCGGATCAAATACTTACCTGTATCCACAACCCTTGCTGACAGTCTGCTTGCCGACGCGAATCACGTTCTGTTAACCATTCGCGAGGTAGCGTCTGTCGACGGGATTACCAGCCGCGGACTGTGCGGTGGAGGAACAAAATGCGCGTGCTTCTGATCGAGGACGACAGCGCGACCGCGCAGAGCATCGAATTGATGCTCAAGTCGGAAAGCTTCAACGTGTACACGACCGATCTCGGCGAAGAGGGCGTCGATCTCGGCAAGCTGTATGATTACGACATCATCCTCCTCGACCTGAACCTGCCCGACATGTCGGGCTATGAGGTTCTTCGCTCGCTGCGTGTCGCCAAGATCAAGACGCCGATCCTGATCCTGTCGGGCCTGGCCTCGATCGAGGACAAGGTTCGCGGCCTCGGTTTCGGCGCCGACGACTACATCACCAAGCCCTTCCACAAGGATGAGCTGGTCGCGCGCATTCATGCGATCGTCCGCCGCTCGAAGGGACATGCCCAGTCGGTCATCAACACCGGCGATCTGACGGTGAACCTCGACACCAAGACGGTGGAAGTTGCCGGCAACCGTGTCCACCTCACCGGCAAGGAGTACCAGATGCTGGAGCTCCTCTCGCTGCGCAAGGGCACGACGCTGACGAAAGAAATGTTCCTCAACCACCTGTATGGCGGTATGGACGAGCCGGAACTGAAGATCATCGACGTCTTCATCTGCAAGCTCCGCAAGAAACTTGCTTCGGCGACCGACGGAAAGAATTACATCGAGACGGTCTGGGGCCGCGGCTATGTTCTGCGCGAACCGCCGGAAGATATGCGCGAAAGCGCCTGAATTCTCGTCCCGAAGGACTGCTCCAAAAAAAGCCCCGCTTCTGCGGGGCTTTTGTTTTTTCGGATATCGCTTCAGCGCAGGCCGGATCAGCGCAAGCCGGACACGAGGCGGAGCGGAAGGGCCCCTTCCGTCGGGGAGCTTCGCACGTAAAGACCACGCTTTTCCGGCACGGCCTTGAAACGATCGCACAGCCCGACAACGGTTTCGGCCGCGCCGAGAACCAGAAAGCCGTCGGCCGCTACGGCGCTCGACATGCGGTTGAGAATGTCCGTCTTTGTTTTCTCGTCGAAGTAGATCAGCACGTTGCGGCAGAAAATGATGTCGAAACTGCCAAGCGGCCCGAAATCGCGCAGGAGATTGATTGGCCTGAATTGCACCTTCTGGCGAATCTTCGGCGAAATTTCCCACTGATCGCCGACCTGCTCGAAATATTTCACGAGCATTTGCACCGGCAACCCGCGCTGCACCTCGAACTGGGAGAAGCGCCCGGCTTTCGCCTTGTTCAGAACTTCGGACGACAGGTCGGTCGCGTAGATCTCGAAGTTGAAGCCAGGATATTTCGCGGCCTGCTCTTCGAGAATCATCGCCAGGGAATAAGGCTCCTGCCCGGTCGAGCAGGCGGCGCACCAGATACGCACGCGCCGCTGCGCGGCACGCGCCGTCTTCAGAAGCGGCATCATATGATCCGAGAACAACTCGAACGGAACCTTGTCGCGGAAGAAGAAGGTTTCGTTGGTCGTCATCGCCTCGACGATTTCGCTCTCCAGAGCCGCATTGCCACGCATCTTGGCGATGAGAGCAGACAGGGAGGCGATATTGTGCCTACGCGCAATCGGCATCAACCGGCTTTCGATGAGATAGGTCTTGTCGCCAACGAGGACGAGGCCAGACCTCTCCTTCAGAAATTTGCCGAGATACTCAAGATCAGCCGGTGTCATCAACGCGTCCCCAAGATCAAATTGACAACCCTCGGCGCAATCTCCGGCAAAGGCAGGATCGCCGCGCAGGCTCCCGCTTGTGCCGTTGCCCCGGGCATTCCCCACACAACGCTTGTTTCTTCGTCCTGCGCGATCACCGTGCCGCCGGCATCGGCGATGGCGAGCCCGCCACGCGCGCCGTCAGCGCCCATGCCGGTCAGGACAACCGCCGCAAGGCTCGCGCCCCACACCTGAAGCGCCGACTGGAACAGCGGATCGACGGCGGGCTTGCAGAAATTGACCGGCGGATCGTCCGTGATGCGGATGACCGGGCCATTCGGGCCGGTCGCCACCTTCATGTGATGGCCTCCCGGCGCAATGTAGATCACGCCCGCACGCACTGCCTCGCCGTCAACCGGCTCGTGACACGTCGTGCCGGTGACCCGGCCGATATGCTCGGCAAGGATCGTCGTGAAGCTCGGCGGCATGTGCTGCGTTACCAGAACCGGCACACGGGACAGAATGGGTTTCACGCCCGCAAAGAAGACGGCGAGAGCCTGCGGTCCCCCGGTCGAGGAACCAACGACCAGTGCACGCGGCACCGACGTCGAAAACTTCCGCAGCTTCGGCGGCTCGCTCGACCGCTTCGCGAAGCTGAAATCCGGCTTGCTCTTTGTCACCGCCGGCGCAGGAGCGCGCACCGGCGCATCCGTCTTCGCTGGCACGATCGTACGACGCCGCGACACGGCTCGCGATCCGAGAGCGCGGATCCGGCTCGTCAGCTCGCGGCGGAAATCGGCGGTGGACGTCATTTCACCGGAGGTCTGGGGCTTGGCAAGACAGTCCGTCGCGCCAAGGTTCAGGCAGCGAATGGACAGCTCGGCGTTACGGCGCGTCAACGTCGATGCAATGATGACCGAAATGTCCGGCTTTTTCTCCAGAAGGAGAGGAAGCGCCGTGACGCCGTCCATGTCCGGCATTTCAATATCAAGAACAACGACATCGGGCGCCGTGCGAAGAAGATCCTCGAGGGCGTTCTTCGCCGAGCGATGCGTCGCCACGACTTCGATACCGGGCTCTTCCTGGAGCCAGCGGGAAACGATGCCGCGGACGACGAGCGCGTCGTCGACAATCATCACACGAATTGATCGTTCAGTGTCGGAAGTGGGGGCAGCAGCGGCGATGGCCATACGTGCGATACTCAAAGGCAGAAGCGAACGGTGTCCCCGTTCAAGATCAGATCAGGCCGACTTCCTGGAACTTGGCTTCGACAATGTCTTTGTCGAAGGGCTTCATGATGTACTCGTTCGCACCGGCACGCAGCGCCCGCGCGATGTGCGCGACATCGTTCTCGGTGGTGCAGAACACGACTTTCGGCACATCCCCGCCCGGCATTGCGCGCAGTTCCTTCAGGAACTCGTAGCCATCCATGACCGGCATGTTCCAGTCGAGAAGGACGGCATCCGGCATCGCCTGGCGGCAGAGTTCCAGCGCCTGACTGCCATCTTCGGCCTCCGAGATCTTGAAATCGAACTTTTCGAGAATTCTCCGCGCAACCTTGCGAATGACGCTGGAGTCATCGACCACGAGACAGGTTTTCATGTCCTTACTCCTTCTGCCCTCAGGCAGCTATGCTCTCGGGACCGTGCTGAAGCACATGCTCCACATCGAGAACCACGAGGAGCTGGCCGTCCAGACGGTGAATCCCGTTAGAGATCTTTGCCCAGCGGGCATCCATATTGGTCGGCGTTGCTTCCTTGCTCGACACCGGCAGCTTCAGGACTTCCCCGATCTGATCGATCAGAAGCCCGAACGCCTCGCCCTGATGGTCGATGCCCACGGCCATTGGCGGCTTGGTCGTGTCCATCTTCGGCAGACCGAGACGAACGCGCATATCCACCGCCGTCACGATACGGCCGCGCAGGTTCAGAACGCCCGCGACTTCAGGCGGCGCGAGCGGGACCCGTGTCAGGCGGTCCGGAGAGAAGACGTCCTGCACGCGGCCGATCGGCAGACCGAACAACTGGTCACCGATCACAACGGTTACGTACTCGACTTCCTCGCCACCAACGGCTTCTTCAACGTGATTCGTGCTCATGCGGCGCGCTCCATCTGGGCGGTGCTTTCCTTCAGCGCGGCGATCAGGCCCGGCCGATCAAACTTCGCAACGTAATCGTCGAACCCGGCCTTGCGGCCACGCTCCAGAGCTTCCTCGGTCGTCAGAGACGACAGCGCGATGATCGGCACCCGGGAATGTTCGGTGTCGGCACGTACGGCTTCCGCAAGATCGAAGCCGTTCATTTCCGGCATTTCGATATCGGAAATGACGACGTCGAACTTTCGGCCATTGCGCATGAGATTGAGCGCTTCCGAGCCGCTGGCACATGCCGTCACTTCGTAGCCCGCCGCGCGCAGGACCGGCATCAGCATGTTGCGGAAGAACGGGCTGTCGTCGACGAACAGAAGATGCCGCTTGATCGCGAGCGTCTTCATCTCCTTGCGCTCCAGCCAATCCTCGAACGCCATCGGCAGATAATAGGCGATGTCGATGATCTCGGTGGCCTGGCCCTTGACGACCGCCGAACCGAGAATTCCCGGTTTCGTGGAGGCGACCTCGATGTTGAGGTGATCCTCGACGATATCCACGATCTCGTCGACGATGAGACCCATCGACCGGCTGTCTTCCGAGAAGACCAGCAAAGGCTGGCCACCATCCTCGCGAATGCGCGTTGCTTCGGTTACCTCGATCAGAGGCATCAGGCTGCCGCGGTACTGAACGAGATTTCGACCGTTCGACGACTCGATCTTCTTGACGTCGATCTCCTCGAGGCGTGTCACGAGTGAAAGCGGTACCGCCTTCAACTCCGGGCCGCCGGAGCGGAACATCAACATCGATACTGTCTGGTTGTGCGAGGGCCCCGCATCCTGCTCCGCATTTGCATGTGGACCCGCATTGGCCGTGACGTCCGTACCGACCGCCTGCGCAAGACCGTTCGGGTCGACGATCATGATCACCGAGCCGTCGCCGAGAATGGTCGTGCCGGAGAACATGCTGATGTGACGAAGCCGCGACGACATCGGCTTGACGACGATTTCCTCGGTGTGGAAGACGCCGTCGACAACGATGCCGAAGGTCTGGCCACCAACCTGCGTGACGACGATGAAGCCCGTCTCTTCGGATTTCTGTTCCGAGACGGCCTCGGCATCGACCTCTGTGATCCCAAGCAGTTTGCGCAGATGGACCAGCGGCAGAAGCTTGTTGCGCAAGCGCAGGACCGGCGTGTCCTTGATACGCTCGATCTGGTGATCGGACTGTGCATTCGCGCGGACGAGTTCGATGACCGCGATCTGCGGAATGGCAAAACGGTCTCCGGCGACCTCGACGATAAGCGCCGGAACGATGGCCAGGGTCAGCGGAATCTTGATCGTAAAGGTCGTTCCTTCGCCGGGTGTCGACTTGAGGTCGATCGTTCCGCCGATGACGTCGATGTTCGTCTTGACAACGTCCATTCCGACGCCACGACCCGAAACCGATGTGACGGCAGCGGCGGTCGAGAAGCCCGGATGGAAGATGAACTTCTGGATCTGGCTTTCGCCCATACGCTCGAGGTCGGCTTCGGTGGCGAGGCCGTTCTCGATCGCTTTTTTCTTGATCCTGTCGACATTCAAGCCGCGCCCATCGTCCGCGATCTGGATGAGGATATGGCCGCCTTCATGGAAGGCCGACAGGCGGATCGTGCCCTTTTCGGGCTTACCGAGCATCTTGCGGTCTTCGGTGGCTTCGAGACCGTGGTCCGCGGAGTTGCGGACCATATGCGTCAGCGGATCTTTGATGATGTCGAGAATCTGGCGGTCGAGTTCCGTCTCGGCGCCGTGCATTTCGAGATCGATTTTCTTGCCGAGTTCCTGCGCCAGATCGCGCACCACGCGCGGCAGTTTCTGCCAGGCATTGCCGATCGGCTGCATGCGCGTCTTCATGACGCCTTCCTGCAGTTCGGCCGTCACATTCGACAGACGCTGCAGCGGGGTCTTGAATTCGGATTCCTCGTGGTGGCGCACGATTTCGAGCAGCTGGTTGCGCGTCAGCACAAGCTCCGAAACCATCGTCATCAGATGTTCAAGCGTCTCGACACCGACACGGATGGTCTGGGATGCGATCGATCCTTCTTGCTTTGCGCTGCTGTCGTCGTCGTTGGCCGGTGCCTTTTTCTCGACGGGCTTCTTTTCGACGGGCTTTGCGGCCACCTTCTCGACAACGGCGGGCGCAGCCTTTTCAGGCTCGGCCTTGGCCTCGGGAGCTTCTTCACGGACGAAAGCAGGCGGCGCGAGATCGGGGCCATCCGTTTCGCGGAAGGCGCGCTCAAGATCGTCGAGCGACACTTCGCCGGGGCGCAGATCGCGCTCAATCGTCTGGACAATAATCGCCGGCTCGGCACTTGCCGGTTCGGCCGCGGGCGGCGCTGCGGGCACTGTTCCGCCCTTGGTCACGCCTTCGGACATGGCCTCAAGCACAGAAATGATGTCGCGGTCTTCGCCTTCCGGCTCGGCTTCCGTTCGCTCAAGCTCTCCCAGAATCGACTTGATGCGGTCGATCGATTGCAGAACGAGCGAAACGGCCTCGGTATTTACTTGCGCGCCATCGCGGAACTTGCCCATCAGGGTCTCGGCGGCGTGGGCGATGGCTTCAAGGCGCGGAAGGCCAAGGAAACCGCAGGTGCCCTTAATCGTATGCACAAGACGGAAGATGTTGTCGAGTATCTTCGCGTTATTCGGATCCTGCTCGAACTTAACCAGCTCGATGTCCACGACATCGAGAGACTCGTTCGTCTCGGTCAGGAATTCACGCAGCAAGTCATCCATATCAATCCCCCGACGCCGCCCCAAGCGATCGGCTATCGAGGGAATTGGTAAAGTAAAACGGTTACCGGCTCGTTGCGCGTACATAGCCGCCACTGCCAAAATAGGGCAGCGGCGGGCTAATCTATTTTATGGTTAATGGGGGATTAAGCGCCCGCGGAGCGCGCTTCGATCAGGGCATTGTCGCCCTCGACGGCGATGCTTACGCTCATCCCTGCCGCACGCGCGACAAGCCCCGTGTAGAAGGGCTGAATGACATGCGCGTCGACGCGCCCGTCCTCCGGCGTACCTGCGATGAGATCGGCCGTCGTGGCCGGAATGCGCACCATCGGTCCCGTCGTGGTGATGCGGAACGCGATGTCGGCTTCCGTGCCTTCGATGTTGACCGTGATCGTGCCGCCACGCGGCACGCTTGCAATGGCGATCACCAGAAGGTTGAGCAGCAGCTTGACCTGGTTCTTCGGCAGAAGCAGGCGCGGCCCGTTCCAGACGAGTTCGGCCTTGCTGTCTCCGATGATCGCGCGCGACACCTGCTCGGCATCGCCGGTGTCGATCTGCGCGCCCGCAGACCCCGCCGCGCCGAACGCAAGACGCGCGAACTGAAGACGCGCGGACGCCTGCTCGGCGCTCTTGCGGACGAGCGTGAGGGCGATCTCCCGCATCTCGGGATCTTTTTCCTCTTCGAGGACTTCGAGCCCGTTGACGATGGCGCCCACCGGGCTGATCACATCATGGCAAAGGCGGCTTGAAATCAGGGCCGCGAGATCGAGGCCATCGAGTTCGATGGGCGAAGACATTCTCTGCTCCTTGTCGCGCGCTTGGCGGCGTGGGAGGGAGCCTGATACACCGCACGACAGATTCGCGCCACGCGCGCCCGGCCCCATGCGCCGGAAAATATGGAAGACCGCGAGCCCCTATGTCGTTCTCCCTCGATGCCACGCTTCTGAACGCTCTCGTCGAACTGAGCGCCAAGGCCGGACGCGTGATCCTTCAGGCTGCATCCGACGGGTTCGACATCCAGACCAAATCCGATGATTCGCCGGTGACCATTGCGGATGTGCGCGCGGAGGAGACGATCCTCGCCGGGCTGCGCCAGCTTCTGCCGGGCGTGCCCGTCCTTGCCGAAGAGAGCGCGGCCGGGGGCGACGTGCCGGTGCTGGCCGGCACGTTCATCTGCATCGACCCGCTCGACGGCACGCGCGAATTCGTCTCCGGGCGCCCCGAATACACGGTCAATCTCGCGCTTGTCGAAAACGGGCGCCCCCGCCTCGGCATCCTGCACGCGCCGGCTCTCGGCCGCACCTATTGGGGCATCGAGGGCACCGGAGCCGCCCGCTCGTTGCACGACAAGGGTGCGACGCCTCTCGCGGACAGCTTCACGAAGATCCACACACGGGAGGCCGCACGGCCCCTCGTCGCGCTCACGAGCCGCGGCCACAACAGCGCACCGACCGAGGCCTTTCTCGACCAGCACAACGTGACCGAACGCCAAAGGCTCGGCTCGGCGATCAAATTCGGCCTCGTCGCCGAAGGGGCCGCCGATCTCTACGCGCGCTTCACATCGACGATGGAATGGGACACCGCAGCGGGCGACGCCATCCTTTCCGCGGCGGGAGGCGCCGTCCTCAGTCCGGACGGGACACCGCTCGCCTATTCGAAAAACGCCGAGAATTTCCGCAATGGACCGTTCATTGCCTGGGGAAGACCGCCCGAAGCCTGATGTTTGCCTTCGCAGGGTCACGATTTCATTGAAAATTAGGCTAGGATTCGTGCCAGCCTACAGGCCGCCATCCATCCGGACCGGCTTCCGTCCCGCTTGTCATCTGTCGAGGCCCGAATGAACCGGTCGACTGCCCTGCTCCATTTTGCCGCTTCGCTGGCCCTCCTTGCCGTCGCGCTGATCGCCGCGCCTCAGCCGGCAGCGGCGCAATATCAAGGCGGCTCGGACCGCACCGGGACGTATGAGACAGACGAGATCGTCTCGCGCGGCCACAAATTCTTCGGCGTCGTCAGCCGCGAACTCGCATCCATCATCGAATATGCGGGCAGCAAATGGGGGCGCCCCAACGGCTACATTCTCGGCCAGGAGGGCTCCGGCGCCATCGGCGTCGGCCTGCGCTACGGCGAGGGCAAGCTGTATATGAAGAATGGCGGAGACCGGCAGGTCTACTGGCAGGGGCCGTCCATCGGCTTCGATCTCGGCGGCGAAGGCGCCCGCACGATGATCCTCGTCTACAATCTGCCGGCGCCCGATTCTATTCTCCGGCGGTTTCCGGGCGTCAACGGCTCGGCCTATATTGTCGGCGGGTTCGGCATGACGGCCCTGTCCATCGACGGCATCGTGCTCGTTCCCATTCAATCGGGTGTCGGTGCGCGCTTCGGCGTCAATGTCGGCTATCTGAAATTCTCCCCGCGCGCGACCTGGAATCCTTTCTGAGCGGCCGGATTATCCCATCATGGCAACGCGTGTGCCTCTGGCGAACTTCATCGCCGCGTGGCATGTATGCCCTTTCACCGGATAGGCGGATAACGGGCTGACACATGGTCGAGCCGCTTCTTTACGCCGCGCTCGGCTTCCTGATTGCAAGCCTTGTTGCGTTGTTTCTTGGACGAGCGCTGTGGTCACGCGCCGTGCGCCTCACGACGCACCGCATCATGCGTCGTCTGCCTCTGTCGCGAGACGAGATCGTCGCCTCGCGCGATCTCATGCGCGCCGAACAGGCCATCGAGCACCGCCGCCTTGAACGTCTGTCCAATGTCATGCGGCAGCGCATGACGCAGGCGATGGCCGATATCGGCCGCCGCGACACCGCGAATTTCGCGCTGCGCACCGCGCTTGGCGAGGCCAACACGAAAATCGCCGAAGGCCAGACGCGCGAAGGCGGCGACCAGAAGACGATCGAAAACCTGAAAGCCGAGATCGCCGGCTCCAAAGCCAGTCTTGCGCAGATCGAAGCGCGCTTTGCCGAAGCCCAGCGCACCAACAAGCAGCTGGAACGGGAGCGCAGCGAACTCATCCATCTGGCGGATGCGCGGCGACTGGAAGTGTCCAGCGCCACCGCGCAGGCCCAGGAACTGCGTCTCAAGATCGGCTCGCTCGAACAGCAGATCAGCATGCTTCAGCGCGAACTGGCCGAAGCCCAGCGCCGCTCCGCGGAAAATCTGCGTGGCGAATCGGACCGCGCGGACGGCTCGCGCCAGAAGCTCGTCGCCGCCGAACTCGATCTTGCGCAATATCGCACCCGCGCCGAGAGCGCGCTGCAGACCGCGGACGCGCTGCGTTCGGAGAAAGCCGCGCTCGAGCGCGAACTCGACCGCGTGCGGACCGAACACGCCCTCAACTCGCGCCAGAACGTGCGCGACAGCGGCGAGGACATCACGCTTCTGCGCCAGCAGATTGAGCGGCTGGCCGGCGATCTCGCGCGCGCAGCGAACGGCAACGGGCGCGCTTCGGGTGGAGGCGGCGGCGTTCTGCAATCGGCGGTGCGCGCCAGCCGCGATGCAGAACAAATCTCGGCGGCGTCTGTAACTTTCCCGACGGCGCGGTGAACCAACTCCCCCGTCCCGACGTTCAATATGTCGTGACGATCCTCATCGCCCTTCTCGTGGCACTCCTTGTTCCCATCGGTGCCTTGGCGATGCCTCTGCCGGAACCTCGCCCGGCACGACTCACCAAAGCGGGTCCACCACAAGACATAAAATCTCCTGAAAAACCGGCAGAGCCCGTGAGCGCCCCCGAGTCCGTTCCGATGCCGGTTCCACGCCCGAAAGAGCCGGCAGCAGCCGAAACGGCAAAGCCGAAACCGACGGAGCCCGCCGCACCGGCGGTCGTCGAGGCCGATGTTCCGCTGGATCCCATTCCCGAACCCTTGTGCGACGAACTCGAAGCAGCCGGCGAGATCGAGTTCGAACGCCTGCCACGGATTGTGGAAGGCCAGTGCGGCGCCTTGACGCCGATCCGGCTGAAATCGATCACGCCAAAAGGGGGGCAGAAGGTGTCTCTGGAAAACCCCGCCGTCACGTCCTGCAGGGTCGCCAAGGCGACGCTCGACTGGCTTGCCGCTTCGGTGCAGCCTGCCGCCCAAAAACATCTTGGCGGGCCGATCGTCGCTTTCCGGCAGACGGGCGGCTACGAATGCCGGGGCCGCAACCGCGTGGTGGGCGCCAAGCTCTCCGAACATGCGAGCGCCAATGCGCTCGACATCGGCGGCTTCGAGCGCGCGAACGGCGTCGTCGTGCCCGTCAGCGACAAAGGCGGCGAGGCGGAGCTCGGATTTCTGAGTGAAATCCGGGGCACAGCCTGCGGTCCGTTCACCACCGTGCTCGGCCCGGGCGTCTCCTCCCACGACGAGCACTTCCATCTCGACCTTGCACGCCGCGGAAGAGATGGGCGCACCACATATTGCCGCTGACCGCCGCGTTTGTTACGTCAGCGCGAGCTTCCGACATTTTTGAAAGATTTGAGCGGCCATGACCGCAGATACATCCGTCGCGCCTTATGCGTCCCGCCGCACCTTTGCGATCATCTCGCATCCGGACGCCGGCAAAACGACCTTGACCGAACGCCTCCTGCTTGCGGGCGGCGCCATCCGCGCCGCCGGTGATGTGAAGGCGCGCGGCGAACGCCGGCGCGCCCGTTCCGACTGGATGGACATCGAGCAGAAACGCGGGATCTCGGTGACGTCCTCCGTCATGACATTCGAGCGTGACGGCATCACGTTCAACCTGCTCGACACGCCCGGCCATTCGGACTTCTCCGAGGACACATATCGCACCCTGTCCGCCGTCGATGCCGCCGTGATGGTCATCGACGCGGCAAAGGGCATCGAGAGCCAGACGCGCAAGCTGTTCGAGGTCTGCCGCCTGCGCGACATTCCGATCGTCACCTTTATTAACAAGGTGGACCGCGAGGGCGTCGATCCGCTGACCTTGCTCGACGACATCTCGTCGGGCCTTGCGCTCGATCTGTCGCCGATGAGCTGGCCGATCGGCCTCGGCACCGATTTCCGCGGTCTCATCGACATCGTGAACAAGCGCGCCATCCTGCCCGAGGAGCGCGGCGGCCGTGCCGCACGGGTCGTGACTTTCGATGACCCGTCGGAACTGTCCGCACAGGGCATCGAGCCGCACATTCTCGGCCCCGCGCTCGAAGGGTTCGAACTTGCCGAAGGGGCGCTGCCGAAATTCGACCTCGAGAGTTTTCGCGAAGGGCATCTGTCGCCGGTCTATTTCGGCTCGGCGCTGAAGGAGTTCGGCGTCGCGGAGCTTTTGCAGGCGCTGGCCGACTTCGCGCCGCCGCCCACCACGCGTCCCGCCAATGCCCGCAAGGTTTCGGCCGCGGAAAAGCCGGTCACCGGCTTCGTCTTCAAGGTCCAGGCCAATATGGACCCGAACCACCGCGATCGCGTGGCCTTCATCCGCCTGTGTTCCGGCCGCTTCAAGCGCGGCATGAAGCTGTTCCATGTGCGCGAGAATCGTATGGTCACGATTGCCGCGCCGATCTTCTTCTTCGCGCAGGACCGCGAAACCGCCGACGAAGCCTTGCCGGGCGACATCATCGGCATCCCAAACCACGGAATGCTGCGTGTCGGCGACACGCTGACCGAGGGAGAGACAATCCGCTTCGAAGGCATTCCGAACTTCGCACCGGAAATCCTGCGCCGCGTCCATCTCGACGATCCGATGAAAGCCAAACAGCTCGGCCGCGCGCTTCAGGACATGGCCGAGGAAGGCGTGACGCAGGTTTTCCGCCCGCTGATCGGCTCGCAGTCCATCGTCGGCGTCGTCGGGTCGCTGCAGCTCGACGTTCTCGCATCCCGTATGGACAAGGAATACGGCGTTCCGATCCGCTACGAGCCCGCGCCTTTCGTGACCGCGCGCTGGATCGACAGCGACGACAAGACCCAGATCGAGAAGTTTCTCGAAACCAACCGCTCCTCCGTCGCGGAAGACCGCGACGGAGCGTTCGTCTTTCTTGCCCGCAACACGTGGACGCTCGATCAGGCGAAGCAGGATTGGCCGAAGCTGAAATTCGTCGATGTGCGCGAGCGCGGCTGATCAGTCCTCGCTGCCGGAATCGATGAGCGTTTTGAGGCGCCCCGCAAAGGGCCGCACCGCGTCCGCCGCGGAACGGCCTTCGTCTCGGTAACGCTGGACTTTGGCAACGTGCTGTTCGAACTCCGCAGCGACTTCGGCCTTCTGCTCGGCCGACAGGCTGGCCGACTGGGCGAGCTGGACCCGCGCGGCATTCATCATCGCATCGATCTGCGCCTGCGGGATGAGAGCGAAATAGCCTTTCACCACCGCATCGAACCCCGCTTTCCAGCTTTCTCGGGTAAAGCCCGCCTTGGTGATCCGCTGCTCGTAGGCCGCGTCATCCTCGAACCATTGATCGGCCTCCTCGTCGTCAAATGCGATTTCGCCAATTTCCGGCGAAAGCTGTCCGATAAGGACAACGATCTTCCCCGCCTCGCCGGGCGAGAGAGCCGTAGCTGCCGACGCGAATGCCATTGCGATCAGGATCGCGAGAAGAGCACGCGTCATTACATGCACTCCTGCATATCGGCCTGCGCCTGCGCGCGCGCCTGGGATTGAGCGACCTGCCCGCCGACGGATGCCGCCTGGGCGGCGACCATACCGCCACGCCCGGCAAATCCGCCGAGGCCCCCGACCATGGACAGGGCGCCGCCGACCATGGCCGCGTTGGTCTGGGCCTGCATGGCCTTGTTGGCCGCTTCCGCGCAGTGGTCCGCAGCGCCGGCGGGAGCCGCCGCCGTCCGCGTCGCCGCCGCCTGTTGGCCCGCATCCTGTTTCGGGGCTGCCGCCAAGGCGGGTTCGGCGGCCGAAGCCGGTGCACGGCGAGCCGAGCCCGTTGTCTGGCCGCAAGCGGCCAACGCCAACGCACCTGCCAATACGATCATGACTTTCATCTTCACACCCGCTTTGATGGCGTTCGTGGGGTCGAATGCCCGCGAACGGAAGACGGCGGTTCGCCGTGCAGAGCGGTATCTAGGCGTGAGCGTCAGGAGCGTCTTGGTGCAATGGGAATCAGCTTTGCAGGATGGGAACTTCCCGGCGGCTTTCTTTCAGTTGCGCCGCCGCAGGGCGTTCGCCACAAGGTCGGACGGCGTGATGCCATAGCGACGGCGGAACGAACGGTTGAAGTTCGAAATGTCTCCAAAGCCGCAGTCGAACGCCACGCCGGAAATGCTGATCCGGCGCTCGCGCGGGGCCGCAAGCAGCGCGCGATGGGCGAGGTCAAGACGGCTGTCGCGCACATACTCGGAGAAGGTGACGCCCTCCATCTCGAACAGTTTGTGCACGTAGCGCGTGCTGACAGATTGCCGACGCGCCACATCCTCAACGCACAGCTCCGGCTCGTGCAGCCGCTCCGCTATATCCTTCTTCACGAGATCCAGCCGCGCGGCGCGGATGGATGAGCGTCCGCGCTCCACAGCGGTCTTGCCGTCCAGGACGAGGGCGACAAGCTCGCACAGATGCGTCGCGGCCAGCTCCGTCGCCTTTGCATCGGCGGGCTCGAAGGCGCGCAGGATATCGGCGTAGCCCAACAGCAGGTCCGCGCCCAGCGCATTGGCCGGAACCTGATAATAGGGTTCCATGTCGATGCCCGGAACGAGGGGCGCGATCCTGTCATAGGCGATGTGCAGAACATCCACCCGCGTGTTCGGCAGGTAGAATTCCAGCGGCACGCCCATGCTGATGATCGTCAGATCGCCCGCCGCGGCCTTGACGCGCGGGCGCCCCTCCACCGAAAACTCGTAATCGTCGGTATGCACCGTGACGAAGTAATTGTGCTTGCCGTCCTGCAGGAGACCCCGGGTGCGGGCGCCGCGAATCGGCGTGTAGAGGCCCTGCGAAACACTGATATCGGCCGAGAGCGGAAGCGTCGCCAGATCCATTTCCGGGTCGGCGGGGGTCTGCGGCGTGAATTCGAGGCCGATGACGTTGCGGGAAACGAAATCGTGAACGAAAGACAGCCGCTCGCTCGGCGGGATATCGCGGGTGGATAGGCGCTGCACGTATGATTCCTTTTGCAGACCACCCTCCCCCGAGGACGCTGCCTTTATAGCGCCTTGGAACCGTTTCGCAATTGTCTGCATTTGAACAAAATATGGAAAATCGGCGTGCCTACTTTGCGTGAAATCAGTCCGAGGGTCGCTCCCCGGAGCGCCGCAAGCCTCGCGCAGGGCAACGCGGATTAGGCTGTCGACGACGGCTCGAGAATGAGCTAGTCTTCACGTCCAGGCGGAATTGCTATGGCTTGCAAACAGGCGTGCGATATCGGCTATGCGGCTCCCGCAGCCGATTACCTTCTCCGGCCGATTGCGAACGACAACCGGCCGCCGGCGTTTGCGCGCGAATGGGTCGCGCACTCGTTCAGTATTCTCGCCTGCATCGCCGTCCAGTACACTTGGTCGGAATTCTTGATGTGGCAGCTCCAGAACTGAGAGCTCCCGCGTATTCGACGTGACAGGCTCGCTGTTTCAGACGCTTTCTGCGCGCCTCTTCTTGATCATCTCTTGAAGCGAACGGGGACCACGATCTTCCGCTGAACACCGGGCGGTGGCGCGGGCACCGGAGAAGCGCGCCGGACCATGGCCAGCGCCGCCTGATCCAGCGCCGCGTTTCCGGATGAGCGCACGATGCGGGCGGATGTGACATTGCCCGCCCCGTCGATGCCGAACGCCAGACCCACCACACCGGCGCCGCCTCCCGCCGGAGCGCGCTTGTGGCGTTCGAGATGGCCCTGCAGGCGCGCCTGCCATGTCGCGGGCGAAACGGAAGACACGCCCCGGCTCGACTGCGCAGCCCTGGCGACCGGCGCGCGCGGCGCATCGACCTTCTTCGGTGCGGACGTTTTCGGCACCGCCGCCGCTTTGGGTTTCGGCTTCTGTTTCTTCACGACCTTCTTCGGCGCGGCTTTCGGGATCGGGACCTCGACCTTCTCGACCGGCGTCTCCTCGACCTGCGGCAGCTCTTCCTCGACCTCTTCGACCTCTTCGGGCTTTTCCTCGGGCTCTTCCTTTACCTCCTCAACTGGCTTGCTGGCCTCCGATGCCTGCATGAGCTGATCGGGAGGAAGATCGACATCCTCCTGCACCTCCGGTGCGACCGACATTTCGGCAAGCTCCAGCATGATGGCGGCCGGCGGCGCATCGGCCGGCACGACGGGCGGCTGGCGCAGCATCCACGCAACGGCGCCGGCATGAGCGCCCAACACGACAAGCGCGGCACCGGGCCCAGAGCAGCGTATAGACGCGCCGCGTCGTCTTGCTCACCCAATCGGTCACGGCGCCTGCGTGCCCGACGCAATCGGTTCGGTCGCCCCCTCCGCATTCGCCGTCGTTTCGAGACCGACCAGCGCTATTTTCAGATAACCCGCGCCGCGCAGGAGATTCATCACATCCATCAGATCGCCATAGTCCACTGTCCTGTCCGCACGCAGGAAGATGCGTGCGTCGCGGTTGTTTTCGGTGACGTCATCGAGCGCGGCCTGAAGCCCGTCGCGAGCAATCGTGTCGTTACCGACCGAAAGACTGAGATCCTCCTTCACCGTCAGGTAAAGCGGCTTGTCCGGCCGCTCGGCCGGTTTCGCCGAGGAGGCCGGAAGATCGACATGCACATCGACCGTCGCCAGGGGCGCCGCGACCATGAAGATGATGAGCAGAACCAGCATCACGTCGATGAACGGCGTCACATTGATTTCGTGAACTTCCTCGGCCGTGGGGAGCACGCCGGTCCCGGTGTTGAGGCGCCGGCCCGCACGCGCTTCGATATCTGCCAGGTGCGTCGGGGCTACAGCATGCGGTTCCGGATCGAGATGAGATGAGCGCGCATCTGGCTCTCCGCCCGGTCGGCATCGCGGGCGCGGATGGCCTCGGCGATGCCATCGTGCTCGGCGAATGAGGGGTGATCTTCCGTCGGCCGCTCGCCCAGACGGCTGTTGCGCCAGATCGGCGCGCGGCGGACCGCATTCAGCGTCTCGAACAGAACGATGAGAAGCTTGTTCCGGGACGCGCCCACGATGGCGTGGTGAAACTTGTTGTCCCACGCTTCATAGACATTCCAGTCGCGCGCCCGGCGGCAGCGGCGGATGCAGTTTTCCAGTTCGGCAAAATCGCCGGCGACAGCATTCAGCGCCGCAAGGCGGGCCAGTTGCGGTTCGAGCGCGAGGCGGGCCTCGATGATCTGGGCGGGACTGGTGATGCTGCCCAGAAACGACACGTGTTCGAGGTTCAGCACCGGCCGGGCGCCGATGAAGGTTCCGCGGCCGACATGGCGCCAGATGCGCCCCTCATCCTCGAGCACATCCATGCACTTGCGCAGCGCCGCGCGCGACACGCCGAGCCGCGCGCTCAGCTCGCGCTCCGGGGGCAGACGCCCGTTCAGCGGTAGTTCGAGAGCGGCGAGCAGATCGCGCAATCTCGGCAAGGTTCCCGGATGATCCACCCGCACAGCTCGCAACCAATCGCCCGATTGGGCGTGTTTCCCATCTTCAACCAAGGCTGCTCGAATGTAGACTTTGAGACAAGCCCGCTCAAAGCGCGAGCGCCATTTCGGGCGCCGGGAGCCAGCGGGCAACAGGGAAGGAGGAATATGGGATCAACGCTGCGGTGAAGGACGGTGGCGCCTGCGTGCCCTTTCTCCTGCCGCTGGCGCATCGAGTTGAAATTCGCACGTGCTTACAGACGGCGCAAACGCCGCGAGCTTTTCCCGGGGAGGAAATAAAATGCGATTTGACAGCATTGTACGGCATTCCATCGCGCTCTGCGCAGCAGCATTCGTGGCCACATCCGCCTCGAACGTCTCCGCTCAGGCTTTGCGCGACGTCACCTTCGTCCAGCCAAGCCCTTCCGCAATCAATTCGTTTCCCGTTTACGTCGCAATCAGCCGAGGCTACTTCAAGGATGAAGGCCTCAATGTCCGCGTCGAATCCGTCAACGGTTCCGGCCCTGTCATTCAGGCCCTGGCGTCTGGTCAGGCCCAGTTCGGCCGTCCCGGCCCCGGCCCCGTTCTCAGCGCACGGCTTCGCGATGTGGATGTCGTCTTCATCTACAACATGATGGTCAAGAGTTCGTTCTCGATCGTCGTGAAGGATGGCGACCCCTACAAAAGTCCGCAGGACCTCAAGGGCAAAGTCATCGGCGTCGGCACGGCCGACGGCGCGGAAGTCGGCTTTGCGCGTAGCGTTCTGTCGGCGCTCGGCATGAACGAGAACAGGGATTACACCTTCCTGACGGTCGGCGACGGCGGCCTTGCGGCAGCTGCCTTCACGCGGGGCGATATTGCAGGATACGCCGCCTCTACGGCCGACACCGCCATCCTCAACGAGCGCGGCATCAAACTGCGCGACCTTACCCCCGAGGAATTTCTCACCTTCTTCGGCAATGGCTTCGTGACAATGCGCGCGACCATCGAGAAGGATCCCAAACTCGTCGAGGGTTTCGGACGTGCGCTTGTGCGTGCACAGAAATTCACGATGGACCCGGCAAACCGCGACACCGTGCTCGCCGACCTGAAGGCCGGCATGCCCCAGGAAGGCGAAGACAAGCAGTTCGCAAACGCCCTGCTTGAGGCGGTTCTCGCGAAAACCATTCCGGTCGGCGAGAACAAGGGCTGGGGCTACCAGGACCCTGCCCATTGGGAACGTTGGCAGAAGAGCCTTGTCGAAACCGGCAGCCTGAAATCGGCCGTCCCGGACCTCACCAAAGCCTATACCAACGATTTCGTCGAGGCCTGGAACAAATGAGCGCTGCCGCGGCCGCCGTCCTTACTTCCGATCCTGTGCGACGGGAGCCGGTCTACGAGCTCTCCTCGGTCACCAAGGTCTATCCGCGTCGAAACGTGCATGCGCTCGACAAGGTGGACCTGACGCTCGAACGAGGAAGCTTCTCCGCCGTCATCGGGTCGAGCGGCTGCGGAAAATCCACGCTGCTGAAAATCATGGCCGGTCTGCACACCCCTTCCGCCGGAAGGGTTGTGCTCGCGGGAAAACCGGTGACGGGCCCGCGCCGGGACATCGGCATGATGTTCCAGCAGGCAACCCTGTTTCCATGGCGCACGACGATCGAAAACATCGTCCTGCCCATCGAAATCCGCGACGGCAAACGGGCGGCGCGCGCCAAGCACGAAGACGCGCGCCGCCTTCTTGAACTTGTCGGCCTGAAAGGGTTCGAGCACGTCTATCCGAACGAGCTGTCCGGGGGCATGGCGCAGCGCGCCGCGATCTGCCGGATGCTGATCACCGAGCCCGCCGTGCTGTTGCTCGACGAGCCGTTCAGCGCGCTCGACGAGCTGTCGCGCGAGTTCATGAACATGGAACTTCAGCGCGTTTGCCTCGCCCGCGACGCAACCGCTTTCCTCGTTACCCATTCCATTCCCGAGGCCGTGATCCTGTCCGACATCGTCTATGTCATGAAGCCGCGCCCGGGCCGCATCGTGGAGGCCGTGACGATCGATCTGCCACGGCCGCGCACGCTCGACATGATGACGACGCCGCGTTTCGGCGCGCTGGTCGATCATATTCGCGGACGTCTGGACAAGGAGGCCTTCCTGTGAGCGTTGCCGAAGTCATCCGGGACCAGAACGATCCCGCAGACACCGTCTGGGTCGAGCACGTTTCGTGGATCGACCGTGTACCGCGCGCCATCTCCATGATTGCGCTTTTTATCGCCTTCGTTGCGCTCTGGCAGATCGCGACAATGCTGCAGCTGATATCGCCGATCATCCTTCCGACCCCCATCGAAGTGGCGCGCGATCTTTACTCCGTCGCGGCAAACCTGCTGTCCGGCGATTACATGCTGTTCGCCTTGTGGACGACCATGAAAGAAGTCTTTTACGGCTTCATCATCGCCACGGTGATCGGCTTCAGCCTTGGCGTTCTGGTCGGGGAGACAACATTCGGCGAACGCGCCGTCATGCCCTATCTCGTCGCCATCGACACGATGCCGAAGATCGCGTTCGCACCGCTTTTCGTTGCCTGGCTCGGCTTCGACATCCATTCCAAGGTGGCGCTTGCGGCATTCATTGCGACCTTCCCGATCATTGTCGGTACGGCGGCGGGTCTGCACGCGGCAGACGAAAACGCCCGCATGCTCTTCAAGACCATGGGCGCCACACGGTGGCAGACCCTCATCAAGTTGAAGCTTCCGACCGGACTTCCGCATTTCTTCACCGGCCTGAAAATCGGCTCCGTGGGCGTGATGGCGGGCGCCATTACCGGCGAGTTTCTCGGCGGCGGCAAAGGTTTCGGCGAACTGATCCGCGTTGCGGCAAGCATGCTCGACACCCCGCGCGTGTTCTCGCTGATCATCTACCTCAGCCTTGTCGGCTTGAGCCTCTTCGCTTTCGTGACCTGGATGCAGCGAAGGTTCGTGTTCTGGCACAAGGACCGCACCTCGGCGGCCGATGCCTGACCGATCCGTCTTTCATCGCACCAATAACCCAAAGGAAGCCCTATGCACCTTGTGACCTTTCGCGCCAAGGACGGAGAAAATGTCGGCGTCCTCGATTCCGGCCACGTCATCGCGGTCGGCGATCTCGTGCCGGATGCGCCGCGCACCATGATCGGCGTGATCGACGCCGGCAAGACGCTGCAAAAGGCTCTCGCGGACAAGCTCGCAACTGCTCCGGCCTCCGCGCGTCTTCCAGTGGAATCTGTGGAGCTGATGGTGCCGATCCCGAAGCCCGGCAAGTTCATCTGCCTCGGCCTGAACTACGCTCTCCATGCCAAGGAAGGCGGGAATGCGGTGCCGGATTATCCGGCGCTTTTTGTCCGCGTCGATTCCTCCCTCGTGGCCCCGAATGCGCCGGTCGTGCGCCCGCGCGCGTCAACGCATCTCGATTACGAGTGCGAGCTGACCATCGTGATCGGCAAGACGTGCCGGAATGTTTCGGAAACGGACGCGCTGTCCCACGTCTTCGGCTACACGATCTTCAATGACGTGTCGGTCCGCGATTACCAGCGCAAGACCACCCAGTGGACCGCGGGCAAGAATTTCGACGGAACGGGTCCCGTGGGCCCGGCGATCGTGACGGCTGATGCGCTGCCACCCGGCGCGGACGGCATCGGCATCCGCACACGGCTGAACGGCCAGGTGATGCAGGACAGCGACACATCGGACATGGTGTTCAAGACCGCGCGCACCGTCGCGATCCTTTCCGAAATCATGACCCTTGAGCCCGGCGACATGATCGCGACAGGCACGCCGTCAGGTGTTGGCTACGCGCGCAAGCCGCCCGTGTGGATGAAACAGGGCGACGTTCTCGAAACCGAGATCGACGGCATCGGCGTGCTGCGCAACCCCGTCGTCGACGCGTGAGGATCTGACATGCAGGAGACGGGCGTTCGGATACAGGCCGAGGATCTCACCTCATTTCTGGTCGATGTCTTTGCGTATTTCGGCGTGCCGCCGGCCGATGCACGGCTGGTGGCGGGCCTTATGGTGGAAGCCGATCTTCGCGGATACGACACTCATGGCGTGTTCCGCCTTCGTCAATACGTCAACCGGCTGCGCGACGGCGGCATCGCAGCGAAGTCCAATATTAAAATCGTCCAGGAGACGGCCGCCACGGCGCTCGTTGACGGCGGCAACGGCCTTGGCCATCTCGCGATGAAGACCGCGACCGATCTGGCGATCCACAAGGCGAAGGCAAGCGGTATCGGTTGGGTCGGCGTGCGAAACGGCAACCATGCGGGGCCTGCAGCCCTGTATGTGCGGCCGCAGACGCAGGAACAGATGATCGGCCTGTGCGCCGCCGTCGGGAGCGCCAACCATGTCGCGCCCTACGGCGGGAGCGATCTTCTGCTTGGCACCAATCCGCTGGCAATCGCCGTCCCGGCCGGCGCGCAGGAAGCTTTCGTGCTCGATATGGCAACCACGAATGCGGCCATGGGCAAGATCAAGACGCTCGCGCAACGCGGCGAGCCTATGCCCGAAGGCTGGATGGTGGGGCGTGACGGAAAACCGCTGACCGACCCCAACCGCCGCGACGACGGCTTTCTTCTGCCGATCGGCGGACCGAAAGGCTACGGGCTTGCGATGGCCATCGGGCTTCTCGCGGGAAGCCTGAACGGAGCCGCGTTCGGCAGCGACGTTGTCGATTTTTCGTCCGACACGACCAGCCCCTCCAATACGGGCCAGTTCGTTGCCGCGATTTCAATCGAGGCCTTCGGCGATCCGTCCGCCTTCGGAACGCGGGTCGAGAAAGTGTTCGACGAAGTACGTGCATCCGAGCCCCTGCCGGACCATGCTCCCGTCCGGATTCCCGGACAGGAGCGGGATCACCGGCGGCAGAGCAGGATGAACTCCGGAATTCCGCTTCATCCAAACCTGCTCAACGAACTTCGGAACATCGCCGACGAGATCAGCATCCCGCCTTTGCAAACCCCGTAAAATCGCAATGTCCCCGCCTGTGGGAGCCTGATCAGAGAGGTCCGGCTCGCCTGATCTGCGCGAGCGGCAGCCGGTCACTCGGCTTTTCCCGCGCCTGCAGCTTTTCCGGAAGCAGGCTCGGGCTTCCCTTTCGGCCGACGCTGATCGCGACCTCCACCCGGTCCCCTTCGCGGACATTGAGTGCGCGAGGCGCCCGCTCGTGGTCGAACCCCGTCATTCCGTGCGCGGCCCAACCGGATCTGGCTGCCTGAAGCGCGAAATTGCCCCAGGCGGCGCCGGCGTCCAGCGAATGGCTGTACGAGGCCGTGTCCGTTTCCGAACCCGGCACGCGAAAATGGCCTTGCGACACGAGGAAGATCAGCGCCGCCGATCTGTGTGCCCATACGCGGTTGAACTCCGCCAGAAGGCCGGTGAACAGTTCCCAGTTCTCATCGCCGCGCAGCGCGTAGAGGAAGCGCCAGGGCTGCGCGTTGAAGGCAGACGGAGCCCAGCGCGCGGCCTCGAAGAAGGTGTCGAGAACATCCAGCGTGATGGCCTCGTCCGTAAAGGCCCTCGGTGACCAGCGGTCGAGAAACAGCTCCTCGATCGGCCGTTCCGCGACACGGCCGGTCTGCGACGACATCATCGGTGCCCGCTCAGTTGAGATTTTCACGCAATGTCGCTCCGGTGTACTTCGTCTTGGTCAGGCCGCGACGCTGAAGTTCCGGCACCACATGGTCCACGAAATCGCGCAGATAGCCGGGGATTTCGAGACCTTTGCCGAGGATGAAGCCGCCATTGCGGCCCGTTATGTCGTGCAGCTCTTCCATCTTGTCGGCGATCTGCTTCGGCGTGCCCCGCAGCGCAAGCGTTTTGCCGATGGCATTCTTGCGGCCGAACTCGCCGATCGTCATCTTGGGATCGGACGTGTCGATGGCTTCCGCGAAGCTGCCCCAGTGCACATTCTGCGCCTTGACCGCATCGGCCAGTTCCGAGAGCGGCATGTCCTTGGAAAAGGTCGAGAAGTCCAGTCCATACATATGGGACATCTCGATGAGACCGGCTTCCGGTGGAATGTTCTCGATGTAGCGGTTTTCCATTTCGATGGCGTGCTCTTCGCTGTCCGCGACCTGAATGCGGATCGACCAGAACACACCGAGCTCGCGTGGCCCGCGATTGTGCTCGCGCAACAGAGTGTCGAGGGTTTGCCGATGTTTCTTCATGCTCTCCGCCGACGAGCGGCCGACGAACTGGTATTCGGCAAATGTCGCGGCAAGGTCCATCCCGGCCGGAGACTGACCCGCCTGGATCATCACCGGCCTGCCCTGCGGAGACGGCAGGACCGGCAGCGGCCCCCGCACGTTGAAATACTTGCCCTTGTGTTCGATCAGATGAACCTTTTCGGGATCCGCGAAGATGCCGCTTTCCCGGTCGAAAACGATCGCGTCCTTTTCCACGCTGTCCCACAGCGCACGCGTCACTTCCATGTGCTCGCGCGCCTTCACATAGCGCTCGTCGTGCTCGATCATCTCCTCAAAGCCCCAGTTCGCCGCCTCGTTCTTGTAGGCTGAGGTCACGGCGTTCCACGCGATGCGGCCGCCGGTGATGTGATCGAGCGAATTGAACAGGCGCGCGACATGAAACGGATGCTGGTAGGTGGTCGACATGGTCAGCCCGAAGCCGACGCCTTTCGCCGCGCGCGCCATCAGCGGCACCAGCGGCATCATGTCCTGCTTCGGCCAGCGCATGCCGTAGCGCACTGCGGCATGGTGATTTCCGCCATGATTTTCGGATGTATTGGCGCTGTCGCCGAAAAAGAGCATGTCCATGACGCCGCGTTCGGCGATACGCGCACAATCCTCATACATTTCCGGCGCGGCATAATAGGGATAGCCGAGCCAGCTTCCCTTCGCGCGCCACAGATAATCGGTGTGGATGTGGGACAGATCCGCCGCAAGATGCATGATTTCGGATTCGGCCATGACGGTTATTCTCCTTGGAAATATGGGGCTCGCGGATCTGGGGCTCAGACGTAGAGCCAGAAGTCCGAGATGAATGCGGCGGACGCTGCCGGAAGCGGCGGCGTCTGCACGCACACGAAGGGATGGGGCTGCTGGCCGTAACTGTCCTTCCAGGCCGCCGCTATGCCTGCGAATTGCTTGATGTCGCCCGTGAAATATTGTGCGCGAACGACACTCTCCGGTCCCGCGCCGACCGCTGCGCGGATGGCGTCGAGATAGCCGTAAACCGCCTTCGCCTGCGCATAGCCGGCGAGTGCAAGCGCATCGAACTGCGGCGCGGCCGCGCTGCCGGCAAACACGCCGTCTTCGACCGCCATCAGGCCGGAGGGAAGAACGAACTCGCCCACCCTCACGCACGGGCCATAGCTCGCCATCTCGGGCAGATCCACGTCGACCACGGTGCACGTGCGCGTCGCATCCGCCTTGAGCCCGATCGCGTTTATCTCGATCACCCCGCCGACCGTGCCATAGGATTTGGTTGGAACGACCGTCACGGCGCACGGGATCTCCGCGAAATGCCGGTTCCAGACCTCGACAAAATCGGGGAACATGTCTGCGGTCTGCAGGTACACCTGCACCTTGAAGATGTTCGACAGGCTGGAGCCGGCCGCTTCCATGGCAGGCTTCAGCTTGTGAAGGATCAGGAATTCGGTCTGCCGGCGAATGTCCGAGCCGCCCCAGCGCGCATGATCGGGAATTCGCACGCTCGGATGCAGGGAATCGTCATCATCGGTCGGCATCTGGCCTGCGACGAAAATGAAATCATTGCATGTGATCGCTGGAACGAAGCCCGACCAGCTCGGTGCGGCAACATCCTTCGGATAGACCCGCTCGATCTTGTAGTCTTCGCTTGGCACGACTGCGATCAGCGACGTACATATTTCCGAGGCGGACCCAAGGCAGCGCTCCATGATGACGGAGGTGCTGGGCGGAATATAGCTGCCGAATTTGGCGCGGCGCGACTGGTGATAGGGCTCGACCGGGTCCGTGGTCGGGTAATATTGGTCGAGCCGTACACCGTGGCCGAGATCGGAACCGAACTCTTTCAGAAGGCCCTGCATGCGGTCGAGGATGAAGTCCCCTTCCCGCCGCAGAGGCGGCATGCCGTAGAGTGGAAAACCGGGTGCGCCGTCGACCGCCTCACGGCTTCCTGTTTCAAAATCATGCGCTTCGTGGCCGGTGAGGAAGATGAACGGACCGGCCTTGACTGCTTGTGCATACACAACGCTGCTGCCGGCGAGTTTCTCGACAGCCTTCACTTCAATGGACGACATTTGTATCTCCTGGAGAGATCGTTCTCAGACGACCGCGAGGTAGCGGCGCAGAAACAGCGTGGTGGACCAGTAGAAAAGCTGGTCCGTCAGGAAGCCGACGACGCAGATGACGACGAGCGCAACGAAGATGCGATCGGTCTGCAACAGCAGGGAGGATTGCTGCAGCAGGTAGCCGAGACCCGAATCCGCGGCCAGCAGCTCCGCCGGAATGATGCTGACAAAGGCTGATGCAAGCGCAAGGCGCATGCCGATCACGATGAAGGGCACGGCCGAGGGCAGCACGATAAGCCTGAAGATCTGGGCTTCTGAAGCACCAAGGCAGAGCGCGGCGTTCTGGCGGATTTTCGGCGTTCGCAGAACTCCCGCGATCGTGTTGATAAGCACGAGCGATACCGTTCCCCAGAACACAAGTGCATACTTCGCCAGCTCGCCAATTCCGAACCAGATGATGACGATCGGTATCATCGCCGTCGGCGAGAGAAATCGTGCCGTCTGAACGATGGGATCGAGAAGATCGTGCAGGACGCGCACCCGGCCCATGAACAGACCGAGCGTCAGGCCGATGACAGAGCCGAAGGAGTAGCCGACGGCGACGCGCGACAGGCTCATGCCGATATCGTTCAGCAATTGGCCGCTCTCCGCCATCGGGAAGAACGCGGCAATGACCTTGCTCGGCGGCGGAATGAGGAACGGGCCGGTGACGTAATAGGAGACCACGTACCAGACGACGAAGGCCATCAGGAAGGATGTCGCGATAAAGCCAAGACGCCGGATAATTTCGCGCTGCTTTGCAGAGAGAAGCCGTGGTCGCCGCATTTTTTGTGTCTTCTCGTGCTGTAGCGTATCGGAGGAAACGACGGCGCTCATTGCATGGACTCCTCGGGCGATACGCCATGAAGAAGATGTTCGAGATGGGCGAAGAGATGTCCAAGTTCCGGGTCCGCGGGATTGCGCGGGCGCGGTTGCTTGATCTCGATAATATGGGCGATGCGTGAGCCTGGGCCGACGCTCATGACGGCGATGCGGTCGGCAAGTGTCAGCGCCTCCATGATGTCGTGCGTGACGAAGACGACCGTTCGCTTTTCCCGCTGCCAGACATCCAGCAGCGCTTCGTGCATGCGCCGGCGTGTGATCGCGTCAAGTGCCGCAAACGGCTCGTCCATCAGAAGAACGTCCGGCTCGACGGCAAGCGCCCGCGCGATCTGAAGACGCTGGCGCATGCCGCCGGAAATCTCGCTCGGCACCTTGTGACGGTGCTCGGCGAGACCGACGAGTTCCAGGCATTCTTCAATCCGCTCGCGCCAGCCCTGATTGTGAAGGAGGCCCTGCAGTTTCAGTCCGAACTCGACGTTCTGTTGCACGGTCTGCCAGGGCAGCAGTGCAGCATTGGCGTCCTGGAAAAACATCACACGCTCGCGCCCGGGACCTGCGATGGGCTTGCTGTTGTAAAGCAGCTCGCCACCGCTTGGCTTTTCGAAGCCCGCCAGAAGGTTGAGCAACGTGCTCTTCCCGCAACCGGATGCTCCGAGAAGGCAGAGGAATTCTCCGTTTTCGACGGTCAGTTCGACGTCCTTCAATGCGACATAGGGCTTGTCGTCGCCGAACACCTTGAGAAGACCCTTGATTGAAAAGACAGGTCCTCCCCGACGCCGCGCCCGCTCCGTTCTCGGTGAGGGTGCTTCCGCACGCATGTCCATATGATGCTCTCCGATGTTCCGATTGCGCTCGATCAGCAGGGCGGCGGCGCCGCGACGACAAGCGTCGGATCGATTGCCTTCAACCCATCGGTCCACACCCATTGTCCGAGATCGGATGGCTCCTTCCACAGACCGGCACGCTGCTGCCACTTGTTCTCGCTGCAGAAGTCATCGAAGAACGTCTGGTCGATCTTGAAGACGCGTTCCATGACATCGCGGAACGTCTTCACTTCGCTTTCGGTATAGCCGAACTTCTTGACGAGATAGGCCGTCGTCTCGGCTTCTTCGCTCGCGGCGACGTCCATGCCCTTGCGAATCGCCCTGAGGAAGCGCGTCACCTTGTCGGCGCCCTGCGGATCGTCGAGAACGTCCTTACGAGCTCCGGCAACATTGTAACCGCGTACATAGCCTTCCGCGTTGGTCAGGATGTGAACCTTGTCGCCGCAGATCTCCAATGCCTTGGTGGGCGCCGGAAGCCAGATGAAGAATCCGTCGATATCTCCCTGACAGAGCGCAACCGGCATCTGCGGCGGATCGAGATTGCGGATAGTCACCAACTTCTCGTCGATGTTGTTTTTCGTCAGATACTCGGAGACGAACCACGACCCTGTCGAACCGACGCGCGTGGCGATCGTCTTCCCAGCCAGGTCCTGCGCTGTTTTGATCTCCTTCTTCACGACAGCGATGTAGCTGCCGTAATCGCGCTGCGCCGGAGCAATCACGCGATAGGGACCGCCCTTCTGCCAGTACTGCAACGCCGGAAGATCACCCGAGAAGATGATGTCGCCCGCGCCTGCATTGAAAGTCTGAAACGCTGTGGTGCCCGACGGGAAGAGCTTGATGTCAACGTCGAGGTCCGCTTCCTTGAAGAACCCCCGTGCCTCGGCCATCCACATCGCATCGAGCCCGACGCTCGGCGTCGACAGCACAACCAGCTTGTCGGCTGCGGACGCCGGAGCGTTTGCCATGATCTGCAGGGCAACTGCACACGCAACCGCCGAGAAGAGTCGCCTTACACTCATTCGTGACTTGAACATCGATTACCCCTTCAAAACCCGCTCTTGCCAGTGCCCGCCGCGAATGGACCGGCGCGGCCTCGTCTCCAAGATTGCAACCCGCATGCCACAACATAGAGTGATGGGTTTGCGTCCGATTGGAGCGAACACGACGTGGCTTGCCGTCGGCTTGAATGGTCAAAACTGCACAGTCGCAGCAGAAATTCTGCAGGAATTTCAGCATCAATGCCGTGAGCGCGCTGGCGTTTCGAAGATCCGGGCGACTTTCGTCGTATTTACGATCGTCTTGCCCGGATTCCGCGTCGGATGGCCGGCTGACCATCGATCTGCCAACGATCCAATAAGGGCGGCTTATACTGTCTCCCGAGAGGCTGCACATTGTCTCGACACGGCATGAAGCATTTTCATGCACTCCGGCCGACTCACACCACATTTCCAGATGCTGCGAATGTCGATTTCGGTAGGTACGAGCCATCGACATAGACAAGAGGAGACGACCTCTCGGTCCACAACTCAAGCGATAGAACTTCGCCGAAGAAAACAGTGTGGGATGACACTTCAACCATCTGCGTGACGCGGCAATCGAGGCTTGCCAGAGCACCAAAGAGCGCCGGCGATCCCGTTCCGAGATCACGCCAGTCGCCCGCTTGGAACCGCTTTTCCCGCTCGATCGGCGACGAAAAGCGTTGTGCCACCTCGTCATTGTCCAGGCCGAGAAAATTGACGCAGAAGATGCCTGAACCGGCAATCGGCGCATGAGCTGAAGAGGCGCGGTTGACGCACACGAGAACGGTCGGCGGGTCCGCGGAAACCGAATTGACCGCGGTCGCGAGCAGGCCGTGGAACACGCTATCATGAACGGTTGTTACAAGGGACACACCCGCCGCAAGGCGGCGCATTCCCCGCTTGAAGACATCTGGCTCGATCAAGACCTGCTCCTCCGACAGAAACGACCGCGATGGTCTTTCTTCAAAGGGCAATCCACGTGCCATAATGTCAGGCTATGCGCTTGGCGGCCTGACTCACACGCACCCGTGCGTTACGGACATCGGCCGAAACAAATCAGGCGGCGCTCGTCATCCAGGCGGAGGGCGCTCCCCCGCAGGATATGTCGCTGTCCGCGAACGCACCATACTGGCGGACCGATGGAATGATCCGGTCGGTCAGTATGTTCTTGCACAGCATCGAAACCCGTCCCGCGATCGAGCCCATGTGATGCTTCGGGGCGGCGAGATCGACGAACCGGAAAAGACGCGCTTCCGGTAGCGGCGCAACGACCAGCTCTCCGGCGCGCACACCCGCCGAGTAGAGGCACAGCGGCGTCATGATGCTCCAGGCCGCGCCTTGCCGGACAAAATCGATGATCGGAGCCGAAGACACGAAATTAAGTGTGCGCGGCAGTTCCAGACCGTAGCGCTCGAACTGACGATCGATGGCAACCGACATGCGGTGGCCGCTTCCATAGCCGACGAATGGCAGCCGACGCGCGAGATCCGCCAGATCCACGATACTGGCGGGCGCCGAGTATCCAGGCGGCAGCAGGAGAATGAACGGTTCGTGCAGCAATGTGTGGCGGTCGGTATCGGCCACATCGTCGAGCGATTCTGTCGTTACGATGACGTCGAAGTTTCCCTTTTGCATTTCGGGAACGAGCGGGCCGACGATGCCGCTCGTCACGGAAAGCTTGCCGACGAACCTGCGCAATTCAGGAACAAGATGGGGAACGAGCGCCGGAGCAACGGATTCGATGATACCGATGCGCAATTCAGGAATCTCGAAATCCTGGTAGCGCCTCAGTTGATGCTCGAGGTCGTGGATTTCGGACACGATGCCGACGGCCCTCTGGCGAAGGAAATCGCCGGCTGCGGTCAATTTGTGCGGACGCGCCTGCCGGTCTATCAGCGAAACGCCGAATTCACGCTCGAGCTGTGCCATCCTCTGGGATACGGCCGCCTGCGAAATGCCGAGTCGGCCCGCCGCTGCCGTGACCCCCCCGGCTTCACAGACGGACAAAAATATTTCGATGGCTCGCAGGTCCACGGACAGCCTCCACCTTAGAATGGCGCTGGCGATTGCCGGGCACCGTTTCATTTCGGATCGAAGCATAGGCGCATAAAGCTTGACAACACAATCATAAAAAGTAGCCTTCCTGAAATTTCAGATTTCAGGCACCGATGAAAATCCAGCGCAAAAGCATCACCGAACAGGTCTACGAAATCCTGCAGAGGGGGATCGAATCTGGAAGGTTCAAACCGGGCGAACGCATCCGGGAAGACCGCCTGGCGACCAAGCTTTCGGTCAGCAAGACACCCTTGCGCATTGCATTGCATCAGCTGAAGGAAAGCGGGCTTGTACGTATCGATGCCCGACTCGGCATTTTTTTAGCCACTCCCACGGAGGAGGAAGTCGCCGAACTTGTCGAAATGCGCGAAGTTCTTGAAGGCTTGGCGGCACGGCGCGCCGCGCGGCACTCGACCGACAAGTTCATCGCGAAGCTGCGCGGCTGTTTCGCCGGCTTCACCGAACACAATCTTATGGACGATCGCCAAGCATATGCGGGCGCGGATCATAAGTTCCACAGCCTGATCATTGCGGCTGCGGAAAGCGCGGAACTGCAGACCACACTGAAAACGATCAACCTGCGCCTTCACATGAACCGCCTTCGCCGCAGCTATTCGCGCGGCCACGACCTGACCCCCATACACCGTGAGCATCTCGCGATCATCGAAGCGCTCGACGCGCGCGACTCACCTGCTGCGGAGAATCTCGTTCGGGCGCACATCCGGGGCATCGCATGGCGCGTCGTCGTCAACGAGGCGGGCGTCACGTTTAGCGCAAAGACCGACGCGGCCTGACGCCGCGCCGATGATCCGATGTTCCGAAACACAGGCGAAACCATGAGCAGCCCTACATCGTCAGCGGTCCGTCCGATCCTGCCCGTGCCTGTTGGCCGAACCGGCATTTCCTATGCTCAGGGAATGGCGGCCGGCCCCTGGGTTTTTGCGACCGGACATATGGCCCAGACCTATCCGGGCGGAATTGCCGATGACGTTCTTTCCACGGGCCTGCCGCACAGTGGCCTGCCGCGTCATCAGAAGGAGGCGGGGGTGATTTTCTCACGGATCGAGGAGGTCTTTCGCGAAGCCGGTACCGATCTTTCGAATGTCGTGCGGGTCGATCAGTATTATCCGGACTTCCGGGCGGTGGATCAGTACCACATCGTCCGCCGCCAGCGCCTGCCGACGATCCCTCCCAGCACGTCCATGCTGATGAGCGAGCTGTCGATCCCGGAGGCGGGAATGAACGTACAAGCCATCGGCATCGTGCCGGGCACCGGTTTTCAGGTGGAACACACGAAGAATCCGAGCATCGACGCGCATCCGACGTCGGGCTACAGCGCCGCGCTGTGCGCCGGGGATTACGTTTTCGTCGCCGGCATGACGCCGTCCGCAAAGCCGGGCCAACCCTCGCGTAACGGTATTGCCGACGCCGCACAGATGCCCGACGGCATGCTGTGGCGCGGCACGCCGATCATGCTGGAGACCGATTTCATCATCAACGAGAAGATCATCCCCGCGCTCGAGAGCGTAGGATCTTCCCTCAAGAATGTCTGCAAGGCACAGGTCTATCTCGTTCACGCCGAAGACACCGCGCCGTTCCTGCAGGTCTGGAACCGTTATTTCGGCGACAATCCGCCTGCGCTCAGCATCATGCCGTGTGCAAACCCCGGCATCGGCCAGAGCGCCGCGCGGATCGAAATCAATATACTTGCAATTCGCGACAATGCCCCGATTAAGAAGGAAATCATCGGAGACGATGTCTTTACCGGGTATGAAGGGGTACCCGGCGGCGTGAGAGCCGGAGATCTGCTTTTCCTGTCCGGCCTGATGGCGGTCGACCGACACGGCCTCGTCCCAACTGCGCGTCCGGATACTGAACAGCCTTATCTGTTTTCGTCCTCCAAGGCGCAGATGCGCGCGATTCTGGAGCGCGCGTCTGACGTCTGCGAATTGGCCGGCACATCTCTCGCCAATGTCCTGCGTATCCAGCATTTTCACACAGATCTCGCCGATCTGCTTCCGGCGCTCGAAGTCTGGCAGGAGTTTTTGCCGGGTTCGCCTCTGCCGTTCACCGCTGTGAGGGTTCCCGACGCAATGCCCGCCCCGGGCGTGAGCCTGATCGCCGATCTGTGGGTGTATGCTCCACCGGCCAATCAACTATGACCGGATCGACCGCCCTTTCGCGTACCGTCGCCGCCGAAAGGCCGCTTGCGCGGCGTGACGTCCATACCCCCTCGATCCCGCCGGTTGTTCGCGGTTACCCCATCGCTGTTGTCGCGCATGGCCTGATTTTCATCGGTGGATTGCGGGGTCAGCGTCCGGATGGCCGCACTGCGTTCGACGCCCTGCCCGAAAACTTCCGCAAGACCGGCTTCAGCGGCTTTTCGCTCTCCGATCATCTCGAAGCCCGCTTTGCGGAAGACGGATGGTGCGCGCACGAGAACCTGCACAATGTGGTTCTTGCGGCAGGCGGCGATCCCGATCAGGTTCTTCGTCTGCACATCTGGATGAAGGACAAGCGGGTTTTCCCGGTCTATGAGCGCATCCGCATGGCCTGGCAAAGCGCTCCCGCGGCCAGCAGTTGTCTCGGCGTCAGTCAGGTCGCGGGCCGCTTCGGCGATCTCTGCGGCCTGGAGGCGATCGCGGTCGCCCCCGGCGAGAACCCGCTGCTGCCCGCGCGGACCAACGTGACGCGTCACGACAATCCAGCGTTTCCGTCCGCGGCGTTTTATTCCCAGGCCACGCGGTGCGGATATCTCGTCTTCCTTGCGGGCCACATTCCGATCGCAACCGACCAGCCAGGCTTCCCGCTGATCGCAGGCTATCCGGACGTCCCCGAGGATGGCCGGTCCCTGAGCACCGGCCGCAGCCATACCGACAGCCGACAGGGAAAGATCGCGGCACAGACGTGGTATGTCTATGACCGCATCCGCGCCAATCTGCAGGCACAGGGTCTCGATATTGCCGACATCCGCCACGTCTCGGTGATGCTTCAGGACATCCGCGATTTCGGGACATTCCATCGGGTGCACCGCGAATTTTTTCCCCATGAGGGCCCCGCACTCGTCATTGCAGGCTTCAGCGAAGTTGGCCATCGCGGCACAACGATCGAGATCGAACCGACCGCGCTCGATCCGGAGGCCGACATCGACACCGAGACGGCCCCGTGGACCTGCGTTCCTCCCTTTGCCGGTCCCGCGGCAGAGCGGGTCGGTCCGCACATCTTCTTTGCGGGCATGCTCGGCCTTCGCGAAACGGGCGAGGTTGTCGCGGGAATTGCCGACATAAGCGACGCCCGCGCCCGCCGCGTGGTTGCCGATCTCTCGCGGTTCGAACGCCAGAACGGCTTTGCCGCGCAATGCTGGGCGGCATGGCAGAGGCTTGCCGACACATGCGCCGCGTTCGGTCTTTCGACGGACTGCCTCGTCAAGACGACGGTGTATGTGCGCGATCCTTCGGATATTGCAATCTACGAGGACGTTCGCGAGCATTTCCTCCCCTCCTCGGGTCGTCTTCCGGCAATGGACATCGTTGCCGTGCCAAATCCGGGTCCTGTTGCCGAAGCGCTTGTGCAGATCGAAGCGACAGGCGCGTGTCCATAAAGGAAGCCGGCCGTGTTTCAGGGTTTCATTCGGTTTTTCGATCCGATCCGCAGCCATCCGCAGATCGGAACCATGCTCGTCATCGTGGGCCTCGTGATGTCCGGCAACGCGATTGTAGCGCCGGTTCTCTCGCTCTACGCGGATTCCTTCGCCTCTTCCTCGACCCTGATCGGAATGGTCATCACCGTTTTCGGCGTCGCGCGGCTGTTTGTGAATTATCCGTCCGGTGCGCTGTCGCAGCGCATCGGGCGCCGCCCTCTGATGCTGTCCGGACTTGTCGTGATCGTCGTCGGTTCGGTCGGCGCCGCGCTTGCCCATTCCATCGAGACGCTCCTGATTTGGCGTTTTGTGCAGGGTCTCGGCTCCGGCATCTATATGAGCGCATCCTACGCCGCCATGGCCGACATGACCGAGGACGGCACACGCGGCCGCGTCATGGCGCTTCAGCAGGGCAGCATGTGGCTGGGGATCGGCGTCGGTCCGATCCTGGGAGGTTTTCTGGCCGAATATCTCGGATTGCCCGCTCCCTTCTGGGCTTATGGCGCGGTTTGCGGCCTCGCGGCTCTGCTCGTCTGGCTCCAGCTCGGAGAAACACGCGACGAGGCCTATCGCACGCCTCCCCGCACGAAGATCGATGCCGCCGAAAGCACGGATCCCGTCGAACAACCGGCCGACGGGGTCCACACGGTGGCCCTTCGCCACAACGCCGCATTCATCCTGATGTGCGCCATCTCCTTCGGCCTGTTCTTCACACGGACGGCCTCGCAATGGCTGTTGATCCCGCTTCTCGCCAACACGCGCTACGGCATGGGCGTCGACATTATCGGGCTGGCGCTCGCGGTCCTTGCCGTCGGCACATTCATCATGATCCCGATCACCGGAAATCTTATCGACCGCTACGGCGCACGCCCCGTCATCGTTGTTTCGCTTCTGCTGACCACGGTCGCGCTGGCTGTGATCGCGCTGGGAACGACCGTCGCGACGTTCTGGGCGGGGATGTTCATCCTCGGCATCGGGCTGGGCGTCAGCAATCCGGCCGTGTCCGCTTATTCGATCGCGGTGGTCCCCAAATCCTCGTACGGCCCTGCAATGGGCATGCTGCGAACCTGGGGCGATGTGGGCTTCGTGCTCGGCCCCGTCCTGGTCGGGCTTCTGGACGATTTCGGCGGAACCGGAGCGGTGGGCGGCATTCTGTTGAGTGCCGCCCTTCTGGCCGTGCTTACCTTGCCGTTTTTCTTGAAGGACCTATCAGCGAGTAAGTCATGATATCACACTCACTACGCGATCTGGTCGAGCACCGGTGACCTTGGACCCCTCGCCTTGCGTTTCGTGCCGCCAGAGGTCCGGCCAGTCCCCGCCAGAGTTGGCAGACAGGTGTGAGCGCTTGACGAGTTCGACTTCGGCAGCGGCGGACTGATCCATCTGCCCTTTATCCTTTGACTGCCCCCGCGGTCAGGCCCGCAACGAAGTGCTTTTGCATCAGGAAGAACAGACAGACCGGAGGCAGAGCGGCAAAGAGCGCTGCCGCGGAGATCAGGTTCCAGGCGGTAAGCCATTCACCTTTCAGGCCGGCAATGCCGAGGGTCAACGGTTTGGCGGAATCGCTCTGAACGAGGACGAGGGCCCAGAAATAATCGTTCCAGACGAACGTGAAGATCAGGACCGCAAGCCCGGCCAGCGCGGGACGTATCAGCGGTACGATCACTTTCCGCAAGATCTGGAATTCGCTGGCGCCTTCGATACGCGCGGCCTCGAACAACTCGTTCGGCAGTGTGATGATGAAATTGCGGAGGAACAAGGTCGCGAAACCTGTCTGGAATGCCGTGTGGAACAGGATCAATCCCCAGACCGTGTCGTACAGACCGACATCCAGCACCATGTTGCGCACCGGAATCATCAGGATCTGATACGGGATAAAATTTCCGCCGATGAACATGGCGAACAAGAGCGTCGATCCCGGTAAGCGGTACTTGGCCAGAGCGACGGCGGCCATTGTGCTCAGGATCAGGACAAGGATGACCGTAACCCCCACGACGGTGAGGCTGTTCACGAAAAACGTCCACATCGGCGAGATCGCGAACGCCTCGCGGAAATTATCGAGCAGCGCGAACCGGCTCGGCATGCCCCAGTAGTTCCCGGACAGAAGATCGCTCTGCGAGCGGACCGCAGTGAACATGATTGCGATCAGCGGCGCCATCCAGAAGACCATCGCGGTATAGATCGCGAGCCTGTAGGCGGTTCTGGTGCCGAGTGGCTTTTCCGTGACGGGGGCCGGATACATCAGCCCATCCTTTCTTCGCGCCGGAGCGTGTGCCACAGGAATGCGGCGATCCAGATGCTCATGATGAGGAAGAGAACGGTCGCGATCGCCGCGCCATAGCCCGCGCGGTAGCTGAAGATCGTGGCCTCGTACATCTGGTAGGCCAGAACGGTGGAAGAGCCGTAGGGGCCACCCTGCGTCATGACCGAGATGAGGTCGAAGTTTCGCAGCGAGCCGATCACCGTGATGATCGTCGCGACGAACGTCACCGAGCGAAGCTGAGGCAGAACGATATGCCGCAGCAGCTTCCAGCCCGACGCGCCGTCGATCCGGCCGGCGGCGATGAGCTCCGCATCGAGTTGGGACAGGCCGGCGAGGAAGAGGACGAGACAGAACGCGATCTGCGCCCACAGCGCGGCCGCGATGATGCCGAAGGTAACGAAGGTTTCGTTCGACAGGATGGCAATGGGCTGAAGTCCGAGCGCGCGCGAGACGATGGCCACGATGCCGAACGTCGGATCGTAGAACCAGGTAAATACGACACCGATGATCACAGGCGCGAGGACCAGCGGCAGGAAAAAGACCGCTTTAATGAAACGCAGCTCACGCAAAGGCTGATTGAGAAAAAGCGCCAGCGCGAGGCCGAACACCGGCGCGAGAAGGAACATCAGGATCCAGATGATGTTGTTCTTCAGCGAGACGAAAAACTGCGGATCTCCGATCAGCTCCGCGTAGTTTCCGAGACCTATCCAGGTCGCCTCTCCCGTTCCGTCCCATTCGTAAAAGCTTGTCCAGATGCTCTGCACGATCGGAATCACGATCATGAGCAGGAAAAGCCCGACCGGAAGCAGGAGCAGGACGACGGGCGTGAGCCATGCCTGATTGGACTGCCAGAAACGAAACATGCGGCACCTGTTGGGAAAGGGAGAGGCGATGAACGCCCCTCCCTTTTGGATCATTTGAAGATGCGGGCTCGCGTCTGCTCGAGACGCTTCAGGATCGCATCCGCACGATCCGGGTTTGCCAAGAACTCCTGGAAGCCTCGCATGCCCTGCTGCGCCATTTCCGGATCGGTGTCGCGGTCATAGAACTGCGACGAGCCGGCAGAAGAGTTGACGACATCCATCTGAACGCTTGCAAAATCGTTCGGATCAATTTTGACGTCGGTACGCGCAGGGACAACCTGCCCGCCCTTGGCAAAAGCGTTGATGTTCTCGGGCTGCGCGAAAAACGCGAGGAACTTCTTAGCAAGGTCCTTGTTCTTGGCGCCCTTGGGGATGCCCACGCCGTTGATCGAAACCTGCTCGTAGTCAGGCACCGCCGGGTCGACCTTCGGGAACGGGAAGAAGCCCATATTTCCGCGCAGGTCTTCCGGCAGCGACGTCAGGACATAAGGTCCGAGCAAGTACATTGCCGCGCGGCCCTGGCTGAGGAACGGGATCGCATCCTGCCAACCGTAAGACGACGCATTGTCGAGGAAGTATCCCTTGTCGATCGGATCCTTCCAGATCTCGAAGACCTTGACGATCTTGGGATCGGTGTAGCTCGCCTTGCCGTTCATGAGATCCATGTAGAAGTCGAGGCCGGCCGTGCGCTTGGTCAGGAAATCGAACCAAAGCGCATTCGCCCAGAGGTCGCGCGTGCCGATGGAAAACGGGACGACGCCCGCGGCCTTGAGCTTGGCCGATGCCGCCATCAGTTCGTCCCATGTCTTGGGAATTTCGATTCCGTTATCGGCAAACACCTTCTTGTTGTAGAACATGCCCCAGATATTGAAGTTCGTCGGCAACATGTACAGCTTGCCATCGTCGGTCACGGCGTCGAGGAACGGCTTCATCGGATCCTTGAGCCCCGCCTCCTCGTAGAATCCGGTCAAATCCTCAAAGAGATCGCGCTGGGTGAACGCGCGCATGCGCGCGCCCGTGAACCAGAACGCGATGTCCGGCGGGCTCGCGACGAGAAAATTGCGGATGGAGGTCTTGTACGACTCGACGTCGCTGTAATTGATCTCGACTTTCACGCCGGGATTTGCGGCTTCGAAGTCGGCGGCGATCTTGTTGAGGGCGGCCTTCTGGCCATTGCCGCTGCGATCGGTGTTGATTGTCAGGGTCTGGGACTGCGCGCTGGCCGCGCTGCCGAAAGTGGACAGGGCGAGTCCGACGGTCAACGCCGTCGCGCACAGCCCACCCCAGAGAGACCTACCTGTGTTCTGCTTGACCATCCTGTCCTCCATAACGAGCCTGAGATTATTGGCCGGGCCGATGGCTCTTCGTCCCGACTTGTATTGATCAACTGATGCGTATGCCGCTCTCGACGTTGAACAGATGCACGCTGTTCACGTCGGGTTCGACCTTGATCTTGTCGCCGGGCCTGATCGAGAGGCGCTCGCGGAACAGACAGCTGAACTCGTCGGTACCGTTGCGCACGAGGACTTCGGTTTCGGACCCCGTCGGCTCCACGACGACGACATCCACGGGAACACCGTTGTCCGAAATCCGCAAATGTTCGGGGCGCACCCCGTAAACCGCGTTTCGATCCGGCAGGACCTTCCACTTGCTGCCAGCCGGCAAGCGCAGACCACTTGTGGTGACGAATTCGCGCCCATCGAAGCGGCCCTGTAGGAAATTCATCGCCGGAGATCCGATGAAGCCTGCGACGAACTGGTTTGCGGGGCTGTCGTACAGATCCAGTGGCGCGCCCATCTGCTCGATCACGCCTTCGCGCATCACCACGATTTTGTCCGCCATGGTCATGGCTTCGATCTGATCGTGCGTGACATAGATCGTCGTCGTCTCGAGGCGCTGCTGCAGTTCCTTGATCTCCGCACGCATGGCCACCCGCAATTTGGCGTCGAGATTGGAGAGCGGCTCGTCGAACAGGAACACCTTCGGATCGCGAACGATGGCGCGACCCATGGCAACGCGCTGACGCTGTCCGCCGGACAACTGCCGAGGATAACGATCCAGCAGGTCGATCAGCCCGAGTATCGTCGCCGCCTTCTGCACACGCTCGGCGATTTCCGCCTTCGGAGCGCGGCGAAGGCTGAGCGCGAAGCCCATGTTCTCGGCGATGGTCATGTGGGGATAGAGCGCGTAGCTCTGGAACACCATCGCGATGTCCCGCTCCTTCGGCGAGATGTCGTTGACGATACGGTCACCTATCCTGATCTCGCCCGACGTAATCGTCTCCAGACCCGCGATCGTGCGAAGCAAGGTGGATTTTCCGCAACCGGATGGACCGACGAGGATAACGAACTCGCCGTCCGCTATGTCGACAGAAACGCCCCGCAAAATGTGCGCGGCTCCGAATTTCTTCTGAACATTAGAAATACTGACCGCTGCCATCGATGGTCTTTCCGAGCGTCCTGTCCCGCCGGCGCGCTGCCGAATGTTTTCAGCCTTCCGCTTGAAACGCAGATCTGGGCTGCATGTTATGCAGATTGCTAACGCGACCGCGTTTGACCGTCAACGTGAAATTACTTATCGATAAGTAAGTTTCATGTGACCATGCCAGGACGTTCCAGAATGTCAGATAGCCAGATCGCAGCGTTGAGAACACTTCCGGCCGGGGAATACTCGTTCGACGATCTGAGAGTCGGTGACGCCTACGAGACCTCCGGCGTCACGGTGACAGAAGCGCATGTGGTTGGATTCGCTGGACTCTCTGGCGATCTGTTCGATGTACATATGGATGACGAGTTCGCTCGGGCCCAGGGCTTCCCCGGACGCATCGCCCACGGGCTTCTCGGCCTGTCCCTCGCGGACGGGCTGAAGACCCGCAGCCCGGTGCGCCTGCTCGGCGTCGCAACCCTGAACTGGAACTGGTCGTTCCGCGCGCCGATCCTTATCGGAGACCGCATCCATGTGCGCATCTCGATTAAGGCCAAGCGCGAGACGCGCAAGGCCGAACGCGGCATCGCCACACTCGAAATGAAGATCCTCAACCAGCGCGGAGACGTGACTCAGGAGGGCGAAACACAGCTTCTGATGAGCCGGCGGGGCTGACGTGCTTGACCGGTTCAGCCGGTTCAGGGCATTCCGGATGCAGATTTAGGTCCTAAGGTCAGAGAAGAAGATGGCTCGCAAGCCAACGGCAACGTCTTCCGCGGGTCGTGCGGGCTCCATGCGCAACAGCATCAAGGCCGTTGCGACTGAGCTGCTTATAAAGAATGGCTTTCATGGCACGAGCTTCCGGAATATTGCCGACCGGCTCGAGATCACCACGACCAACATCCACTACCATTTCGGCAACAAGGAAAAGCTGGTCGAAGAGGTCACCCGGGATTATGTGACCTCGACCTCCGACCGGCACCGCCAGATTTGGGAAAATCCCGATCAATCGCTTGCGCATAAGCTGCGGGAGGTGCTGGCCTTCAACCACACCCGGTACAAAGCCTACAACAAGGGCAAGAAGAACGGCCAGGCGTGGAGCCTGATCGGACGCCTCCGCCTCGATGCCAATGTCCTCAGCCCTGCCGCGCGAACCTCGCTCTCCTCGTTCACGACCTCGGTGCATGCCTCGGTGAAGATTGCCGTCGAGATGGCGCGCAAGAAGGGCGAATTGCGCAAGGACGCGCCGGTCGACGACATCGCTCTTCTGATCGTGAACATCGTCAACAGTTCCTCGGTCTTCACGCAGGACACCGGCAGCTTCGAGCACCTCGAGGAATTCTTCGCCGCCTTCGCCCGCGTGGTCCTTTCGGCGAACGCTCCGCGCTGATCCTCGCACCGGACCCACGCCCCATTTGACCTTGCCCACCTCCTTCATCTGACTTACTAGTAAGTAAGTTCGACGTGCGGGTTTCGCCGTCGTCCAGGTGGAGAGATGGAAAATGCGTGTGCTGACGGCGCCTCAGTTCGCGGCTCTGGTGCAGGATGGCGATACGCTCGTCGTTGGAGGCTCCGGCTCGGGCCATGCCGTCCCGGAGAGCCTGATTGCCGCAATCGAAACCCGGTTTCTCGACGAGAGCGCCCCCCGCGACCTCACGACGGTCCATCCCGTCGGCCTCGGCAACCGGGCGGAAGCCGGTGCCTCGCGCTTCGGCCATGAGGGTCTTGTTCGGCGCGTCGTCTGCGGCACGGTCGTCGATGCCCCAGCCGTGGCCAGCCTTGCCAGCCAGAACAAGGCCGAGGTGTACACCATTCCGCAAGGGGCAATCTCCCAGCTCATCCGCGAAATCGCCGCAGGGCGACCAGGGCTGATCACGCATGTCGGGCTGCACACCTTCGTCGATCCACGACAGTCTGGCGGCAAGCAGAGCGAAGCCTGCTCCGAAGACATCGTTGAGTTGATCTCGTTGAAAGGACGGGAGTGGCTGTTCTACAAGCCGTTCCAGATCGATGTCGCACTTCTGCGCGGCACGACCGCCGACGAGGACGGCAACATCTCGATGGAAGATGAAGCCATCTTCGGCGAGATGCTGTCGATGGCACAGGCGACGCGGCGTTGCGGTGGCCTTGTCGCGGTGCAGGTGAAGCGGATCGCGCGGCGCGGCACCCTGCCCGGTAAGACGGTGAAGATTCCCGGCATGCTGGTCGATGTCGTGGTCGTCGATCCCGAGCAGAAGCAGACCTACCAGACGGCGTTCGACCCTGCCTTCGCCGGGCACCTGCGCATTCCGCTCGATTCGTTTCCGAAGCTGCCTCTCGACGAGCGAAAGATCGTCGCGCGCCGGTGCGCGATGGAGATCACCCGTGGCGCGGTCTGCAACATTGGCTCGGGCATCTGCACGGGCATCGGCCTTGTCGGCGCGGAAGAAGGCCTGCTCGATCACGTCGTACTGACAAACGAGCAAGGCCTCATCGGCGGCGCGCCGGCGAGTGGGCTCGATGCCGGTGCAGCCCGCAATTACTGGGCGATGATCGACCAGCCCTACCAATTCGACTTCTACGACGGCGGCGGCCTCGACATCGCCTTCTTGTCGGCCGTCGAGATCGATGCCGACGGCTCCGTCAACATCAGCCGCTTTGCGGGACGGGTGGTCGGCATCGGCGGCTTCGTCAATATCAGCCAGAACGCCAAGAAGATGGTGTTCGGCGGCACGTTCACGGCCGGCGGGCTTAAAGTGCTGCTACGTGACGGCACGCTCACGATCGAGCAGGAAGGCAAGCACCGCAAGTTCGTCAACACACTCGAGCAGATCACCTACAACGGCGCCTATGCTCGCGAGCGCGGCCAAACCACGATCTTCGTCACCGAGCGCGCCGTGTTTCGCACCAGCCCGCAGGGGCTTGAACTGTTCGAGATCGCGCCTGGAATCGATCTCGACCGCGACGTCCTTGCTCACATGGCCTTCACGCCTGCGATCGCCAGCGATCTCAAGCTGATGGACGAACGGATTTTCAGACCTGAGCCCATGGGCATCGGTGCGGAGATGCGCGGCGACTGGTTCTCGCATCCACGCCTCGCAACCCTCACCGCCTGATCACGACGGATCCATATGCCAAGCACCCTCAGCCTCGCACTGCCGACCGCAAACCGCGCTTTGGTGGATTACACCCTCGTCGGCACGCCGATCCCTATCCATACGCCACCGCAGCCTTACAACCGCATCGCCTACGCGGCGGGGCACGTGGTTGTCGACCCGCTCGCCGATTACGACCCTTGGGTAAAGCCACAGATCGACTGGGACCGCACGCTGGCGTTTCGCGAGCATCTGTGGAGTCTCGGTCTTGGCATCGCCGAAGCGATGGACACGGCACAGCGCGGCATGGGCGTGTCGTGGCAGGATGCGCTCGAACTCATCCGGCGCACGAGCGCGGCAGCCGGACCGGGCAATCTCGTCGCCTCAGGTTGCGGCACCGACCAACTTCGTCCCGAAGACGCCAAGGGTCTCGGCGATGTTATCGCGGCCTATGAGCAGCAGATGGAGGCAATCGAGGCGGCGGGCAGCAGGATCGTCCTGATGGCCTCGCGCGCACTTGCTTATGTTGCGCGCGGCCCCGATGACTATGCGGCCGTCTATGACAGACTGCTCACTCAAGCGCAGAGCCCGGTGATCCTGCATTGGCTTGGCGACATGTTCGATCCTGCGCTCAAGGGCTATTGGGGATCCGACGATGTTGCCCACGCGATGGACACCGTCACCCGCATCATCGGCGAGCACAGCAGCAAGGTGGACGGCATCAAGATATCGCTGCTCGATGCATCGAAGGAAATCGAACTGCGCAACCGCCTGCCCGAAGACGTCAAGATGTACACCGGGGACGATTATAATTACATTGACCTGATTGCCGGAGACGGAGAACGCCACTCGCACGCGCTTCTCGGAGCATTCGACGCCATCGCTCCGGCCGCCTCGGCCGCGCTGGCCGCGCTGGCCGCGGGAGATGATCGCCGCTACCGGGACATCCTCGCGCCGACCGAGCCGCTGTCCCGGCATCTGTTTGCCGCCCCGACGCAGTTCTACAAAACCGGGGTCGTCTTTATGGCCTATCTGAACGGGCATCAGGACCATTTCACGATGGCCGGTGGCCTCGAAAGCGCACGCTCGGCGGTGCATCTCGCAGAAATCTTCCGTCTGGCCGATCAAGCCGGGCTGCTGAGCAATCCGGAACAAGCGGTGACGCGTATGAAAGCCGTACTGGCGGTCCGAGGTGTCGTGTCGTGAACCGCGACGACATCCCGGGACTTCCTGTGCCGCTCAGCGGGCGAACGCGTATTTACGCGATCCTCGGCGACCCGATCGCTCAAGTCGGTTCGCCGCGTCTCTTCAACAGCGAATTCCGGCGGCGCCAGACCGAAGCCGTTCTGGTTCCGATGCATGTTGGATCGGCAGATCTGGCCGCCCTCCTCGCGTCGTTTCGCGCGGTGCGCAATTTCGACGGTTTGGTCGTGACCGTTCCGCACAAGATCGACATCGCGGCTATGGTCGATGAGGTGGGGCCGATGGCGCGCCGCATCGGCGCCGTCAATGCGATCCGCAAGAATGAAACGGGCCGCCTGATCGGCGACAATTTCGATGGAGCCGGGTTCATCCAGGGTGTCGCCAAGCACGGGCATGGCCTCCGCGACCGCAATGTCCTTGTGATCGGGGCCGGTGGCGCCGGAAGGGCTGTTGCGCACGCGATCGTCGACGAGCAACCCGCGTCTATGGGGGTGTTCGACGTCGACACAGAAAGGAGCCGCGCGCTCGCGGCAGAGCTTGCGCCGTTCGGCCCCGCACGACAGACAGAAACGTCGTCGGCTGCCGGCTTCGATGTCGTGGTGAATTGCACATCGATCGGCATGCACCCCGAAGATCCGCTGCCCTGCTCGCTGGAAGGCTTTGCCGATGGCGGATTGATCGTCGATATTGTGCTCAAGCCGCCGCGAACAAAGCTTCTCGACCAAGGGGCACAGCGCGGCTGTTCCACGGTGGAGGGCGTGCATATGCTCGAAGGCCAAATCTCGGCAATCTGCGATTTCTTTGCCATTGCCCAACCTGCTTCCGATGCTCACGCCTGATCGGGTCTCGATCAACACCGCCACGCTCGGCTATCGGCAGCCGATCGCGGCGTCGATCGAAGCGATTGCTCGTCACGGCTTCGGCGGAATCGCACCCTGGCGCCGAGAAATCGAGGGCTTCGATGTGACAGCCATCGCCCGCCACATCCGCGATGCCGGTCTGGGCGTCAGCGGCTATTGCCGAAGCACCTACATTCCATCGGCCACTTCCGAAGGGCGCATGCGGAGCCTTGCCGAAAACCGGCAGGCCATTCGCGACGCCGCGGTGCTTGGGGCGCCATGCTTCGTGCTGGTGGTCGGGGGTCTGCCGGATGGGAGCAAGGACATCGATGCCGCACGGAGGCAGGTGACGGACGGGATTGCTATCTTGCTAGAGGAGGCCACGCAGGCCGGAGTCAACCTGGCGCTCGAGCCATTGCATCCTATGTATGCCTCCGATCGTTCTTGCGTAAATACAATCGATCAGGCCATAAATATCTGGAAAATTCTTGATTGCAGTGAGCGGCTGACTGTCGCCATCGATGTCTATCACACATGGTGGGATCCAAATCTGTACGCGTCCATTGCCGAGGCAGGTCGCTTGAATCGCATCGACGCATTTCACGTCTGCGACTGGCTGGTTCCGACCAGCGACCTGCTCATGGACCGTGGCATGATGGGAGACGGCATCATCGAATTACCGCGGATCAGGCAGGCGCTGACATCGGCCGGGCACCAAGGTTTCATGGAGGTCGAGATTTTCTCGACTCGGTGGTGGCAGATCGCACCGGCAGATATCCTGTCGACGGTCCATGCCCGCCTTCGCCACTGCTAAACGCTTTCAGTCAATAAATATTGGCAGGGCCATGCTTTGATCGGTTCGAGGTCAGAACCCTTCTACCCTCCCGATTGTCTCCAGAACTTCGTAACGACGGGAAGCGGCGGGAGCTTAAACTTCAAACCGGTCCGCTATTGGCTCGCTTCCAACCGGTACCCGACGCCGGTTTCCGTCAAGATCAGTTTCGGCCGCTCTGGATCCCTTTCCAGCTTCTGCCTCAGTTGTCGGATATAAATACGCAGATACTGCACATCGCCCATCGCGCCCCAGACGTCCTGCATAATCATTCGGTGAGTCAGCACCTTCCCGGCGTGCAGGACCAGCAGACGCAGGATGTCGTATTCCTTCGGCGACAACTTAACCGGCTCACCGGCGAGCATCACCTTGCGCCGCGTGAGGTCGACGGCCAAATTGCCAGATGTAAAAACTGGATTTCCCCCGTCTTCCTGCACGCGATGGCGGAGCGCCGTGCGGATGCGGGCGATCAGTTCCGCCATTCCGAAAGGCTTGGTGACATAGTCGTCGGCGCCGAGATCAAGCGCCTCGACCTTGCCTTTTTCGTCGCCGCGGCTGGACACGACAATCACGGGAAGTTTGGACCCAGCCGCGCGCAACCGCCGGATGACCTCAACGCCGTCCATATCCGGAAGCCCGAGATCCAGCAGCATTATGTCCGGCTTCTCATGCGCGGCAGCGTCAAGCGCCGCCTGGCCGGTTGCCGCCTCGATGACATGGAATCCGTGAGGTGCCAGAGACGTTCGCAGCAGACGGCGGATCGGTGGCTCGTCGTCGACGATCAGAATTGGCACGCCTTCCGTCATTCGGCGGCCTCGTTCGTGGACGCCACAGCATAAAGATGCGACGGCAGGCGGATCGTAAAGCAGGCGCCCTTTGCGCCCGGGGCATCCGTGACAGAAATACTGCCGCCGAGTGCCTCGACAAAGCCGCGTGCAATCGAAAGGCCAAGGCCGGTCCCCGCGCGACGGTGATCACGTTCGCCGGCTCGGTGAAATTTCTCAAACACTTTCTCGCGCTCTCCCTCCGGAATGCCCTGCCCCTGATCAATGACGTCCATCCGAAGACCTGCCTCCTCGCGCCCGACCCGCACACGTATTGTCGAGCCCGCAGACGTGTATTTCGCGGCGTTATCGAGCAGATTGACCATAGCCTGTTCGAGCAGCACCGCGTCCCCCGACACGAATGGCAGATCGGGCTCGATCTCGGTTTCAACCTTGTGTGCGGACAAAAGTCGCCCGACGCGCGTGAGCGCTGTCGCGACGACTTCCCCGAGGTCGACAGCCGTGCGCTCGATCTCCACCGCGCCGGAATCCAGCCGGGTCATATCGAGCAGATTGGCGACGAAGCGCGACAGTCGTTCGGCCTCGTCCTCGATGGTCGCCGCAAGTTCGTCACGTGCCTTCGTATCATAGAGGTCGTTGAACTGGCGCAGGGATGTCACCGCACCGAGGATCGACGCAAGCGGCGTCTTCAGATCGTGCGAGAGCGAGGCGAGCAATGCCGACCGCAGGCGCTCGGTCTCCGCCGCGAACTTGGCAGCCTCCATATCCTGCACCAGCGCAAAGCGTTCGATGGCCACCGCGGCCTGATCGATCAAGGCGTCGAGAAGACGCTGGCCGTCCGGCGTCAGAAGCGGACCCGGCTTTGCGCGCGTGAGACCGACGACGCCGAGCGAATTATCGCCTGCAATAAGCGGCAGGAACAGGCGGCGAGCGCCCGGAAGAGTGTCCGAGCCTCGACCCGCGATGCGCTTCATTTCATTGGCCCATTTCGCTGCACCGAAATCGGCTTCGTCGATGTCGTCCTCCGGCGGATAGCTCGCGCGCAGATCTAGCTGTCCATTCTTGCCAAGTAGAACGACGACGTCGAGTTTCAGCATGCTGGCCATCTGGTAGGCCGTCGCCCACAAAAGATCGTCGAGCGTACCGGCGGCAGCGATTTTTCGACTGAACGAATACAAAGCTTCCGTCGTGCGCGCGCGGTTGCGTGCGGTCAGGACTTGCGCATGAACACGGGCTGCGAGGCTTGAAACCACCAGCGCAACAACCAGGAAGAATACGAAACTGACGATGTTGGCGGGTGAGACGATGGTGAATGTCAGGACAGGCGGCAGAAAGAAAAAATTGTAGGCGAGTGACGCAAGCACGCTCGCGACGATCGACGGCACGAGACCTTGCGTGATGGACACGCCGATCACCGCGAGAAGGAATATGAGATCTGCTGTCTCATGTCCCGCGAAGGGATCCATGAGGAGACCAACTCCGAGCGCGGCGGCCACTGCACCGACAACCCCGGTATAAATCCGCAATTGGTATTGACGTGCGGTCGCGGCGCGGTTCGGAGGAGCGGTCGCTTCCGGGACCGGCTCTCCGGCCATCACGAGAACATTGATCGCACCCGCGCGCCGCACGAGATCGTGCACGACCGAGCCATTGACGATTTCGAACCAGCGCGAACGATCGGACTTGCCGATAACGATCTGAGTGACATTGTTCTCGGCACAATACCCGAGAACCTCGTCGACGATCTTGTCGCCAGGGACGGTGACCGGATCGCCGCCGAGCTGTTTGGCAAGACGCAATGCATCAGCGACGCGATCGCGCTCTGCCTCGGACAGAGTCTGACTGCGCGCCGTCTCAACATAAAGCGCAATCCATGGCGCATGTAGCTTGTCGGCGATGCGTTTCGTCGTACGTACGATACCCGCACAGCGCGGATCCTCGTTGATGCAGACGAGCACGCGCTCCCCTGCCGCCCACGGTCCGGCGATCGCGTGCGATTGCATATGCGCCAGAAGCTGCTCATCCACGCGCTGCGCGGTACGCCGAAGCGCAAGTTCCCGCAGCGCGGTCAGATTTCCTGGTGAGAAATAATGACCAAGCGCCCGCTGAGCCGTATCGGGTACGTATACCTTACCTTCCTGCAAACGCTGGATGAGATCGCCGGGCGATATGTCCACGACCTCGATGTCGTCCGCACGGTCGAGCACCGCGTCGGGCACCGTCTCGCGGACGCGAACGCGCGTGATGCGCGCGACAACATCGTTCAGGCTCTCGACATGCTGAATATTGAGGGTCGTAAAGACGTCGATCCCGGCTGTGAGAATGTCCTCGACATCGAGATGGCGCTTCGGATGGCGGCTCCCGGGGGCGTTGGTGTGTGCGAGCTCATCCACAAGGACAAGCTGCGGCCGCCGCGCGAGGATCGCATCGATGTCCATCTCGAAAAGGTCATGCTCGGCGTGGCGGATGCGGCGGCGCGGCACAACTTCGAATCCCTCGACCAGCGCTTCCGTCTCGGCCCGTCCGTGGGTCTCGACGACGCCGATGACGACATCCACCCCATCCTTCTGGCGCCTTTTGGCATCGAGAAGCATTTCATAGGTCTTGCCGACGCCCGGCGCCGCCCCGAGGAGCACTTTCAGCCGACCTCGGGGTCGATCCGGGGCCGGCTGGCTGGAGAGATTTCCGTGGGCGTTCGGTTCGACGCTCATCCCGTCATCTTAGCAGGTTCCCGATAATAGGCCCGTTCCAGTGCCCAGGTCAGTTCGGCGCGGAAAAGATCGATCGTCCGTGCGGCGCGGAGATACCCCAGAGCCTCCCGGTCTTCCCGCAGGCGTGCGAAACTGCGGGCGGCGCTGCGCGCCGGAAGCGAGTGCAGCCCTCCGACCACGGCGAAGGCAAGATCGACAGGCCTCCCGTCGATCGCTCCGCACGCCAAGGGCGCAACAATGCGTGCCGCCACCCACGCGCACCCGCCGAAGTCCGGTATGACCGCGCTCGCCACGACAAGCCCGTGTCGAGCCCCGCCGGTGTCGTGGTGAGCGCCGGACAGGAGCGCTTCGAACAGGCGATCGGGTCTTACGCCGGTCCGGCGGGCGAGGCACACGCCGAAGAGAGACATCAGATGCGGCGTGCCTGCTGCCTCGATGCCGAACAGAATCTGGTCGAGATCGATCAGGCGGAAGCTGTTGGCCAAGGAAGGTTCGGTCACGACGTTGGCTCCACGTCGAGCGCGAGGTTGAGCTTGAGCACGTTGACGACCGGTTCTCCGAGAATGCCAAGCTGGCGCGGCTCTGTGTGCGCCTCGACAAGTTGCTGCACGCGGGCGACGTCGAGACCGCGAACGCGGGCGATGCGCGCAATCTGGGCCTGCGCCGCGGGCGGCGAGATGTGCGGATCGAGGCCGGACCCCGACGTCGTCACCAGATCGGCCGGGATCGGTCCTTCCGGAATGTCGGCACGCACCTTCGCGATATCGGCCTTCAGACGATCGGCGAGCGCCTGGCTGGTCGGTCCGAGATTTGCACCTGCGGAGGCCGCAGCATCGTAACCGTTCGTTCCGGCCGCCGACACGCGCGAGTGGAAATACTGCTCGCCGGCGAAAGACTGACCGACCAGTTCCGAGCCGATGATGCGGCCATTCCTTTCGATCAGGCTGCCTTTGGCCTGGTGAGGGAACACAGAGCCAGCGACCCCCGTGACCGCGAGCGGGTAGAGCAAACCTGTAACGACCGTCATCAGAACGATCATGACGAGGGTAGGACGAAGTTGATTCAACATGATGGGCCTCACGCAAGCCCGATGGCCGAGACCGCCATGTCGATCAGCTTGATGCCGACAAACGGGACGAGCACGCCACCGAGCCCATAGATGAACAGATTGCGCCGCAGCAGTGCCGCAGCACCGACCGCTTTGTAGGAAACGCCTCTCAGGGCAAGCGGAATGAGAGCGACGATGATGAGCGCGTTGAAGATGATGGCCGACAGGATCGCGCTTTCCGGCGTGGCAAGCCCCATGATGTTGAGCGCGCCAAGCTGCGGATAGAAGGCGAGAAACATGGCCGGAATGATCGCAAAATACTTCGCAACGTCGTTGGCGATCGAGAAGGTCGTAAGTGCGCCTCGTGTCATGAGGAGCTGCTTTCCGATCTGCACGATCTCGATGAGCTTGGTCGGATCCGAATCGAGATCCACCATGTTACCGGCCTCGCGCGCCGCAACCGTTCCGGTATTCATCGCAACGCCAACATCCGCCTGCGCCAGTGCCGGTGCGTCGTTGGTGCCGTCGCCGCACATGGCCACAAGTTTGCCCTTCGCCTGCTCGTCGCGGATGAACTTCAGCTTCATCTCGGGCGTGGCCTGGGCAAGGAAATCGTCGACGCCCGCCTCGGCCGCAATGGCGGCGGCCGTCAGGGAGTTGTCGCCGGTGATCATTACCGTGCGGATGCCCATCGCGCGAAGATCCGCGAAACGCTCCCGTATACCGCCCTTCACGATGTCCTTCAGATGCACGACGCCGAGCAGCTTCGCGCCATCGGCGACGACGAGTGGCGTGCCACCGGCCTTGGCAATTCTCTCGACCGCAGTGGTGAGGTCGGCGGGGATCGACGACAGCCCCAGCGCACGCACGTGTTCGAACACCGCATCCTGTGCACCCTTGCGGATGTGCCGGCCATCGATGTCAATACCGGACATGCGCGTCTGGGCGGTGAATGCAATGAACTCCGCGCGAAGGCCCGCCATGTCGCGACCGCGGATGCCATATTTTTCCTTGGCAAGTACGACGATCGAGCGGCCTTCCGGCGTCTCGTCAGCCAGCGACGCGAGCTGCACGGCATCCGCGAGGTCGCGCTCGGTGATGCCAGACGCCGGCACGAATTCCGTCGCGACGCGGTTGCCGAGCGTGATGGTGCCGGTCTTGTCGAGCAGCAGCGTGTCAACGTCGCCCGCCGCCTCGACCGCGCGTCCGGACATCGCAAGGACGTTGAAGCGCACCAGCCGGTCCATCCCGGCGATGCCGATGGCCGACAACAGCGCGCCGATCGTCGTCGGAATTAGCGTGACGAAAAGCGCAACGAGCACGGCCACAGGGATTGCGCCGCCCGCATAGCTCGCAAAGCTCGGAATGGAGGCCACGGCGAACACGAAGATCAGGGTCATCCCGGCGAGCAAGATGTTGAGCGCGATCTCGTTCGGCGTCTTCTGGCGCTCTGCGCCCTCGACGAGTGAGATCATGCGATCGACGAAGGTCGAGCCCTGAGCCGCCGTGATCCGGACCTTGATCCGGTCCGAGATCACCTGCGTGCCACCAGTGACGGCCGAGCGGTCGCCGCCGCTCTCGCGGATGACGGGTGCCGATTCGCCCGTAATGGCAGCCTCGTTGACCGAGGCGACGCCCCAGATCACTTCGCCGTCCGAGGGGATGATGTCGTTGGCCTCGACGAGCACGATCTGGCCGGGCTCGAGTTCGAGCGCGGGCTGTGGAACCCAGGTGCCTTTGGCATCATCGACGATGAGCTTGGCGACGACCTCGCTGCGCGAGCGCCTGAGACTTGCCGCCTGTGCCTTGCCGCGCCCTTCGGCAACGGCCTCCGCGAAATTGGCGAACAGCAGCGTGAACCAAAGCCACAGAACGATCTGGATCTCGAAGCCGAGATGTCCGTTTGCGCCTGTCGCGATGTTGCGGACAAGAAGCACCGTCGTCAGAAGAGCAACGATCTCGACGACGAACATGACTGGATTGCGGATCATGTGTGCAGGACTGAGCTTCCTGAAGCTAGCACCCAGCGCCGGGCCGAGGATTGCGGCGTTGAAGGTTGATGAAGTGGAGGTGCTCATAGCGGTCACCGGATCAGAACAGCGTGCCCGACAGCATGGCGAAGTGTTCCGCCAGCGGTCCGAGCGCAAGTGAAGGAAGGAAGGTCAGGCCGCCAACAATGAGGACGACGCCGACGAGAAGACCGACGAACAGGCCGCCATTGGTCGGGAACGTGCCGAGCGATGGCGGCAGCGTGGTCTTGGCCGCAAGCGAGCCCGCAATTGCCAGCATCGGGATGATGACGAAAAAGCGCCCGACGAACATCGCGATGCCAAGTGCGACGTTGTAATAGGGCGTGTTTCCGGACAGACCGCCGAACGCCGAGCCATTGTTCGCCGCCGCCGAGGTAAATGCGTACAGCGCCTCGGTGAAGCCGTGCGGCCCCTTGTTGAAGATGCCGGCGAGACCGGGCTCGATCACGACCGACAGCGCGGTGAGGCCGAGCATCATGAGCGGCAGGCAGAGCACGGCGAGCATGGTCATCTTGACCTCGCGCGCCTCGATCTTCTTGCCGAGATATTCCGGCGTCCGGCCGACCATGAGGCCCGCCACGAACACCGCAACGATGGCGAACATCAGCATGCCGTAGAGACCTGCGCCGACGCCGCCGACAATGACCTCCCCAAGCTGCATGTTGATGAGCGGGATCATGCCGCCGAGCGGGGTGAACGCGTCGTGCATCGCGATCACCGCGCCACACGAGGCGGCGGTGGTGATCACCGCGAACAGTGCCGACAAAGCGATGCCGAAGCGAACCTCCTTGCCTTCCATGTTCCCCGGCGCGGGATCGATGCCGAGCGAGGCCAGCAGCGGCGTTCCCTGCGCTTCGGCCCAGTAACAGACCGCGACGCCGGCGATGAACAGGACACTCATCGCACCGAGGATCGCCCATCCCTGCCGCTCGTCGCCGACCATGCGGCCGAACGTGTTCGTCAGCGCCGCGCCGAGCGCGAAGATGGCGACCATCTGGATGAGATTGGTGAGGGCCGTCGGACTCTCGTACGGATGCGCTGAATTGACGTTGAAGAAGCCGCCGCCATTGGTGCCGAGCATCTTGATAGCGATCTGCGAGGCCGCGGGCCCTTGTGCAATCAGCTGCTGTGCACCCTCGACCGTGGTTGCGGTTACGTAGGGACCGAAGTTCTGCGGTGTGCCCTGCCAGACGAGCGCCAGCGCAATCACGAACGACAAAGGCAGCAGGACATAAAGAACGCAGCGCGTCATGTCGGACCAGAAATTTCCGAGCGTGCGCATGCTGCGGCGGGCAAAGCCGCGGATCAGCCCCACAGCCAGCACGATGCCGGTTGCCGCCGACAGGAAGTTCTGCACGGCAAGCCCGGCCGTCTGCACGAGGTACGACATCGTGCTCTCGCCGCCATAGTTCTGCCAGTTGGTGTTGGTGACGAAGCTGATCGCGGTGTTGAACGCGAGCTCGGGACCGACGCCAGCCATGTCCTGCGGATTAAGTGGCAAGGCACCCTGCAGGCGCTGCAGCCCGTAAAGCATCAGGAAGCCGGCGAGATTGAACATCAGCATGGCGACGGCATAGGTCGTCCAATGCTGTTCGGCCTCGGGCCTGACGGCGGCGAGCCTGTAGAAGCCGCGCTCCACTGGGGCGAGCACCGGCGACAGGAAGGTGCGCTCGCCGGAGAACAGGCGCGCCATGAAACCGCCGAGCGGCTTCACCAGAGCCAGGACGAGAGCGCAGTAGATAAGGATTTGAATCCAGCCATTGACGGTCATCGCTTGCCCCTCAGAACTTTTCGGGGCGCACGAGCGCGTAGACGAGATAGATGAAAACGAACGCGGTCACGGCCGCGCCCAGCGCATAGTCGAAGGTCATGATCAGATGCCCTCCGCGGCGCGCACATAGAGGATTGCGGCGCCGAAGAGCAGCAGACCGAGCCCCAGCATCAGAAGATCGAGCATGGAAATCGTCCCGGCGCGGGGAATCCGCGCTTAAGGCCGGGAAGATCGTCTGATGTTCATAGGGTCGCGAGGGGGACCAAGCGGGGTGGGTATAAAAATCTTATAGCCCTCGCACGAATGGGGGCTCCCTCTGCGAGGTCAGTCTGACGGCCTGAGAAAGGCGGCCGACAGACGGTTTGCGGATGGTGGGTGCAAGCTCCAAGCAAAGAATGGCTGTGCTCGGGCACGCGAGTCTGGCCGAAGCAAAGCGCCGTACGAACAACACCCGTCAGCCGCGCGCCTGTGATCCATCACTCTACAAGTTTCCCAAACTCAAACGAGCGAGAAAAAATCAATAAAACAACGTTTTAGGTAAAGATATATGGCGCTCCCTAGGGAAGCGCCGATCGCCAACGGTCATAACGGCTTAGCCTCTTCATTGGGAGGCGGACTTCCCACTGCGTCCCAAGAGATCATTTCGGCACATCCCAAATGCAGGTGCCACGAGGCCTATCCGTCAGCTCAGCTGGCGGCCGCCCTCGCCGCCGAAATCCGTCTCATCGCGGGACAGCTCAGTTCGGCATCGGCAGATCGACCCAGCGAAACCCTGCACCTCGTCACCACCAAGCTGCTCGTCCAGCGCCTTCACGCGGTCAGCCAGATGCTGGAGGCCGGTCATGAGTAAGGAATTCACGAAAAACCAGTTGAACTGGCTCAAGCAAGTCGCGAAGGATCGTGATCTTCCCCCTGCGGCCATGGCGGTCGCGGTCGTGTTGGCCGGATACGTGAACCGGGAGAGCGGCTGGGCTTGGCCATCTGTCCCGACGCTCGCCAAAGCATTGGGCTATAGCGCCAACATTGTCCGCAAGGCGCTCCACGCATTGCGTCGCTTGGGCCATCTCGACATCAAGCAAGGGGGATTCTCCCAAGGCCCGAATCTGTATCGCTGGCTGTTGAAGAACGACGTCACGACGGAGGCCAACGAAGGCACCCCCCTCAAGCCTCGTTCCGTCATCCCCCCAACGGGCCTTGAGCTTAACCCTTCTATTGAACCCAAAGATAAGTCGAAACAGCCTGTCGCGAATGCGAGCACAAAGCCTTGGTCCAGGAGGCAAGCGACGTTTCCTGTAAGGGAATTCGGTCGGGAGAAGGCCGAGCAGGAGATCGCAGGGTTTCTCAATCGGCTGGGCCATCCGGGGAACGCTTTGCTTGTGGAAATGGATACCCAGGAGGTCGAACGGCTTATCCAATTCCTGAGACATGGACAACTCTCGGAGCATGACTCAACGCAGCGCTGCTGACCCTTCGACCAGCGAATGCGAACGACCGACGGAGGGATGCCGGGTAAGCCTGACACCTCCGGCCTCGGGTCCCTCCGGCCCCCCTCCTCCTTGCGCTGGCGCCGCAGCCCGGAATCCTGCCAGTCGAACAGCTTTGAAATCAGGGTTGTCAGAGTTGTCAGAGAGTAATCACGGTTGTCACGGTTTCTGCGATATCGGGGATGGTGGTGCAAACCGCCATCGCGCCGAACGAAGTGAGGTCAGGGACACTGCGCCTCAGCCGATCTCGTGACCGGACAGCAGCTCGATCGCCTTGATGAGCGCCGAATGGTCGAGCGCGGCGCCGCCATTGGCCGCAAGGCCGTTCATCAGCTGGGCGGCGTTCGCGGTGTTCGGCAGGGCCACGCCGAGCGAGCGGGCACCATTCAGGGCCAGATTGAGGTCCTTCTGGTGCAGCTCGATGCGAAAGCCCGGATTGAAGGTGCGCTTGACCATGCGCTCGCCGTGCACTTCGAGGATGCGCGAATTGGCAAAGCCGCCCATCAGCGCCTCGCGGACCTTCGCCGGATCGGCGCCGGCCTTGGAAGCGAAGACAAGGGCTTCGGCCACGGCCTGGATGTTGAGCGCGACGATGATCTGGTTGGCGACCTTCGTGGTCTGGCCGTCGCCGTTGCCGCCGACGAGCGTGATGTTCTTGCCCATCTTCTCGAAGAGCGGCTTCACCTCGTCGAACACGGCCTGGTCGCCGCCGCACATGATGGTGA